>Ga0079226_10001296_pt1 | contig 19134 bp, 21 predicted proteins | sample Poulit2014_FD_76345 | JGI IMG/M metagenome (GOLD analysis project Ga0079226, IMG submission 76345) | Agricultural soil microbial communities from Georgia to study Nitrogen management - Poultry litter 2014 | ecosystem: Environmental > Terrestrial > Soil > Agricultural land | place: USA: Georgia... | reverse complement strand
GAAATAAAAGAAAAGACCATAATAAAATGCAGAAAGAAATGGAAGAAGCAGAAGTAAAAGAAAGGCAATAAAAACTAAAAAATAAGATATGGAAGGGTGAACGTGTAGATTGACTTCGTTAAAGTCAAAGCTGGAATTTAGTGAGAGCATGAATTTTCCGGAATCAGGAGTCACTTTCTCTTAGAGCTGATGTGCTGCAACGGGAAACCGTAGAAAGTAAGAGAGACTAGGGCATTGTCTTTTAAAATTGATACAGATAACGAAGAATCACTATGTAAAATGTAAAATTTAGGGTATAAAAAAGCTCAAACAGCGTTTGAGCTTTAAACAGATTGATTAACATTAATGCTTAAAGGTCTTATTCATCAATGAACTGATCGGCAAAATCTCGAGTTGAAAGGTTCATGAATCGAGAATACTTCCCTTGGAAGCTGAGTTTGACTGTTCCGATAGGACCATTACGTTGTTTTGCAATAATTACTTCGGCCACTCCTTTTTCAGGAGATTCCTCATTATAAACTTCATCACGGTAAACGAAGCAGATTAAGTCAGCATCCTGTTCGATTGCTCCGGAGTCACGGAGGTCACTCATTACCGGACGTTTATTAGGGCGTTGTTCCAAACTACGGTTAAGCTGAGAGAGAACAATAACCGGAACATTGAGTTCCCTAGCCATTAATTTTAGGGAGCGAGAAATCTCAGAAACCTCGGCAACGCGTTGGTCTGACATGCCAGGAATACTCATTAACTGAAGGTAGTCCACCATGATAAGCCCGAGTTGTCCGTGATCTCTTTGCAATCTTCTAGCTCTCGAACGCATTTCTGAAGGGCTTAGTCCACTCGTATCATCAATAAATATCTTTGTTTTCGCCAGAGTTTTAGTCGCATCACTTAGTTTTTTTGCTTCAATATCATTGAGTTCACCGGTACGAATTTTCCCCTGTTCAATACCACCTATTGAGGCGAACATTCTCATAACAAGTTGTTCCGCTGGCATCTCTAAACTGAAAATAGCAACAGGTTTGTTGGTATACATCGCAACACGTTCCACCATATTCATTGCAATGGTAGTTTTCCCCATAGAAGGACGCCCAGCGACGACAATCATATCTCCATTTTGTAACCCCGAGGTCATTTCATCGAATTGATCCCAACCAGTTGGTGCGCCGGTAATCCCCCCTTTAGATTGTGCTAATTCATCGATACGTGCAATGGTTGTTTTTAAAACATCACGGATATCAATGAGTCCGGCATCTTGCTTATTTCCTTGCTCGGCAATTGCAAAAACGGCTTGTTCAGCAAATTGAATAAGTTCATTGCTATTTCTACCTTTTGGATTAAATCCCGAGTCGGCAATATTGGTTCCAACAGTGATTAATTTACGGACAACAGAGCGGTCATACACAATGTTGGCATACGCTGGAATATTGCTTACAGAAGGCATATCTTGAGCTAATGTTGCCAAGTAAGGGAGACCTCCAACTTCTTCAAGAAGCTCACGTTGTTTTAGATCATCGCTTACCGTCAAAATATCGACAGATTGCATTTCATTGTAGAGACTGTGAATTGTTTCAAAGATTATGCGATGATTTTTACTATAAAAATCACCGGGAGATAAGATTCCATCAATCCGATCCCAAGCATCTTTGTCAATCAATAAGCCACCTAGCACAGCTTGTTCCGCCTCGATAGAGTGAGGTGGTGTTTTAATCTGTGCTAGATCAGTGTCATGTGGTTGTATATTTTGCATAAATCTTCAATTTCAGGAGGAGGATCAAAAATAGTGGTTTATTTTACCATGAGAAGAAAAAAATAGTTGCTTCCTTCACCTCCGCATAATAGAATTTACGAGATAATCAACCCATTAATGATTGAATATTTATATCTCATACATATTAATTTTAAATAATTTACGAGAGACGGGTTGCTTTTTAATAGGACGAATATTAGACTAATTTCTTGATATTAGAAATTTAGTATAGTAAGACACGGTGCTAATACCTTACTTGGGGAGCACAAAGGGTTATAAAACAATGGATAACAAATTAATTATTACAGATCGAGAATCATATATTCAGCAACATAATGAGATTGTTTGCGATAATAGACGAAATCTTTTGAAGGTTGCATCTGGAGTATTAGCTGGATCTGCAGCATTTGGTATCTTTGGTTTAAACCCAGCATTAGCAAAACAAGCATTATCGAATGAGCGTGAACTTATCATTCATACGCCAGCTTTGGGTGAGACAACAAGAACTGTTTATTGGGTTCCGGGTGAAGGTTATATTCGTGAATCTTTAGATGAGATCTCATGGGCACTTCGCGATAGAAGAACAAAAACAGCAAAACTTTATGACCCACATGTATTAGACCAATTGTATGCATTAACGCTTCAATTAGGTTATTCTAAAGCGGTACATGGTTTAAGTGGTTATCGTTCAAATAAGACGAATGAAATGCTTCGTAATACCATGCGTGGGGTTGCTAAGAGCAGTTTCCATACAAAAGCGAAAGCGATTGATATTCGTATGCCGGGTGTTTCTACTCGTAACCTTCGTAATGCGGCGTTATCATTAAAAGCGGGCGGTGTAGGTTACTATAGTCGTTCAGCATTTGTTCATATTGATAGCGGTGCTGTAAGAACTTGGGGTAGCTAAGTTTTAAAGAATTATGAAAAGGCCATTCTTCGGAATGGCTTTTTTTATTAGAGATCGTTATTCTTTGTCAATATCACAATCAAAAGAAGAGAGATTATGTCTTCCAACAATATGAAAGCATTTAATAAAGACAATGTGACTATCAAAACCCAGCGTCGCATTTATGATGGTTTTTTTAAGATTGATGAAGTTATCGTCGATCATGATTGCTTTGATGGCCGCCGCTTTAAGAGGGTGCGTCGAGAAGTGATTGTAAAATGTGATACGGTAAGTGTTCTACTCTATGATCCTAAACGTGATGAGTTGCTTTTTATTCGTCAACTTCGTGTTCCTCTTTTAGAAAGAGAAGAGCGAGATTCCCCTTGGACGATTGAGATCGTTGCAGGAACGATAGATCGACAAGAAATGCCGGAATCTATTATTAGAGCGGAAGCTTTTGAAGAAGCAGGGGTTACAATTAAACGATTAATTCCTATTTATGATTATTATCCTTCAACGGGGGGAAGCCCAGGGAAAATGCATCTTTATTTAGGATTATGCGATCTATATAATGCTGGTGGTTTTTATGGTTTGGAAGAAGAGTCGGAGGATATCGAAGCATTTGTTGTAAGCCGGCAGGAGGCATTTGACTTCTTGGACAAAGGGTTGCTTGATAATGGGTTTACTTTGATCGCAATGCTCTGGTTTCAGTTACATTATCAAGAGTACTTAGGTCGAGATATTATGGATTTCATTTAAATATTTGGTTTTGTATGAGAGATGTTAGAAGGTAAGTTTCTTGGGATTATGTTATAAGGTAATTCTGTATAGATCAGGTCAGGGAGAAGCCTTATGTTATTACACATTCATCCAGAGAGTCCTCAATCTCGATTAATTGCGCAAGTCGTATCGATTTTTCAAAAAGAGGGAGTAGTTGTTTACCCAACAGACTCAAGTTATGCGATTGGTTGTATGCTGGGAAATCAGAAAGGAATGGATCGAATTTTAAAGATTCGCCAAGATAGTCCCAAAGACCATTATTTCTCTTTGATTTGTCAGGATTAGTCGTCTCTATCTCACTATGCGTTAGTGGATAATCCGCAATATCGATTGTTAAAAGCCATTTTGCCGGGCGCTTATACTTTAATACTCAAAGGAACTCGTGAAGTTCCTAAGAAACTTTTAATGCTGAAGAGAAATACAGTAGGACTTCGTGTTCCGAATCATGTTATAATCCAAGCTGTTTTAGCAGAGCTCGGGGCTCCGATCCTCTCAACAACGTTAAAAGTACCTGGTTATGAAGCATACGAGCTCAATGATGCCTCAATAATCGACGATGTGATTGGTAATCATGTCGACGCTATTATAGATGGCGGTGCTTGTAGCATGGAGCCAACGACAGTGATAGATTTGAGCAATGGTGCTCCAGAAATATTGCGAAAGGGGCAAGGCTCCACCACATTATTTGAATAAAAGTGGTACCAATATCTAAATATTGGTGTATAATGCTTTGCTTAGAATAAATCTGGGTAAGATGGTTATTACATTAGAAGGTTTAACGACATGAATATTATTAAACAATTAGAGCAAGAAGCGATGCAAGGTAAAGAGCTTCCTGCTTTTAACCCTGGCGATACAATTATCGTAAACGTAAGGGTTAAAGAAGGCGATCGCGAGCGTATTCAAGCATTTGAAGGCGTTGTAATCGCAATTAAAAACCGTGGTTTAGGTTCGTCATTCATCGTAAGACGTATTTCACACGGTGTTGGTATGGAACGTACATTCCAAACATACAGCCCACTTATCGCAAGCATCGACGTTAAACGTCGTGGTAGTGTTCGTCGTTCGAAACTCTACTACTTACGTGAACTTTCAGGTCGTGCAGCAAGAATCAAAGAAAAATTACCAGCACGCAAAACTGCGAAAACTGCATAATTTTTCGAGATTGCTCGATACAGAACAAGGCCTTGGTGAATATTCATCAAGGCTTTTTTCTTATTAAGAATTGTTTTTTGATATTAAGACCTCATATTAGAGGATTGAATAGTTGTTTAATGTGAGTAGGGCAGAAGGAGTTCTCATGTTTAAAAGAATGGTTTTATGGGCAATGATGAATATGGCAGTCATTGCCGTGATCACGATTATTTTAAAAATTACAGGGTTAGATACAGCGATATCAGGTGGTCGCGGATTGTTACCAATGCTTTTAGCTTGTGCGGTTGTTGGTTTTGCCGGCTCAATTATTTCATTGTTAATGTCAAAAAGTATGGTGAAACGCTCAATGGGTGTTCATATTATTGAAACGCCACAAAATGAATTTGAAGCATGGTATGTGAATGTGGTTCGTAGACAAGCGGAAGCGGTAGGAGTAAAAACACCTGAGATTGGTATTTTTGAATCTCCAGAGCCTAATGCATTTGCCACTGGCGCAAGTCGTAATAATTCGTTAGTAGCGATAAGTACCGGTTTAACACAAGTCATGAATAAAGATGAGATTGAAGCTGTTATCGGGCATGAAATGGCGCATGTTGCGAATGGTGATATGGTTACGATGGCCTTGCTTCAAGGGGTTTTGAATACATTTGTGGTATTTTTCTCGCGCATCATCGCACAAGCGATCGCTTCAAGAGGTAATTCAGATGGTGAAGCGACCAGTTCGGGTGTTTATTTTATTACGACGATGATTCTCCAAGTGGTCTTTGGTTTCTTAGCACAGATTATTGCGAGTTGGTTTAGTCGTTATCGAGAATATCGTGCAGATGAAGGGGGTGCTCGTTTGACATCTAATCGTCAAATGGCGAATGCATTAGATGCGCTTCGTCGTCGACCTGAAATGAATCAGGACTTACCAGGTGAATTTGCGGCATTTGGTTTTACGGGATCTTTAAGAGATCTATTTAGTACACATCCCCCTTTAGAAAAACGTATTGAAGCATTGTTAGCCGCAGAAGGACGTAATGGTGAATCATTGCGTTGATTGATTGGGTTAATGGGATCAAAGAAAAACCTAGTTCTTGTGGAGCTAGGTTTTTTTATATCTAGAAAATGAAGATTAAAAGCCCGAAGATAGGGATTAGTAGAGAGTTTCTGCAACTATTAAAATGATTTAAATAAAGCTAGTTAAGAGTGCCGCGGATTTGAGTAATCCCGGTAAGAAATGTTCTTTAATTTCAGGAATACTCTTTTTTAAAATATGCGTGCTAATACTAATTGAAGCAATGACTTTCCCGCCACGATCAAATACTGGAACAGCAATGGAGCAGAGGCCGATTTCAAGTTCTTGGTCGATAATCGCATATCCTTGTACTTTGACTTTTTTGAACTCATCTAGCAAGGGTGCTACTTCATAGATTGTTTTATCTGTGTAAGGAATGAGTTGAGAATGGGCGAGAATTTCTCGTTGTCTCTCTTCTGATTCTGCCGCTAATAATACTCGCCCCATTGAAGAGCAATATGCCGGTAAATGGGTGCCAATGGTGAAAGTATTCGACATGATGCGCTGGGTAATTTCTGAAGAACGCGCGATATAGATTACTTCATTTTGAACTAGAACCGCCATTGTTGCAGTTTCATTGAGTTCGCGAGTAATATTTTCTAATATTGGCTGCGCAGTGCTCGAGAGTGTTTGAGAGTTAATGTAACTATGTGCAATCATTAAAACTTTAGGCGATAGTTCATAGTAACGATCATCTTGAATGACGTAGCCTAATTCTGCGAGCGTAAATAGACCTCGACGAACGGTTGCGCGAGGAAAGCCTGTTTCTTTGGCGATATCTGAGATTGTTTGGGCACGTTTACTATTGGAAAGGACTTCAAAAATGATTAATCCTCTCGCAAAAGAGCTTAAAAAATCAGAGTTATCTGCATGTTTTTCTAAGATCGGTGTGATCTCTTCAATGAGGTTTTTTTGCATAAATTTTAGTACTCCTTTTGAAGAGGATCTACTTTTTAGTTATATATTTCACATAGCCCAGCAGGTAAGCATATTGCATGTATTGCTAGCTATTATATTGAGTGTTATTTAAAAAAATTCTTATTGTCTATTATTAAAGAAATGTTTTTAAAAGGGAAGCTGATCTTTGAAGAATAGGAAGGAATTTATCTAACATTTCCTCGGGAGTTGTTCTTAGAGCATGTGTACTGATATTAATTGCAGCAATGATTTTTCCAGATTTATCAAAAACAGGGACAGCAATAGAGCAAAGACCGATTTCGAGTTCTTGATTAATAATTGCAAACCCTTGTTCCTCCACCTTTTTAAGTTCTTGTAACAGTTCTATTTCTGCGTAAATTGTATTTTCTGTATATGGTTTTGGTTTAGATTGATAAATAATATACTTCTGTTTTTCCTCAGGTAAAGCTGCAAGTAATACTCTGCCCATTGATGTGCAATAAGCAGGAAGTTGGCTCCCAATAGCTAGAGAATTAGACATGATTCTTTGAGTGTTTTCTGATGATCTAGCGATGTAAATAATTTGGTTTTGGGTTAATACAGCCATTGATGATGCCTCATCAACTTCTTTTGTAATATTTTCTAAAATCGGTTGGGCTGCGTTAGGTAGTGGTTGAGATGTGATAAAGCTATGAGAAAGCATTAGTATTTTTGATGTTAAAACAAAGTACCTGTCTTCTTGTTCAACATATCCAAGCTGGACTAATGTATGCAAAGCTCTTCTCACTGTTGCTCGAGGGAAATTTGTTAATTTAGAAATATCTGAAATTGTTAGTGGTTTTCTGCTTTTTGAGAGAATCTGAAAGATTATAAGACCTCGCGCAAAAGCGCTAACAAAATCTGGGTCATCTGCAAAGCTTTCTAAAAGAGAGGTAAGAGTGGAGATTTCTGTCTGCATGGATATAGAATTTCCTTGATTTTATCATGGCTCATAGCAACTTTTTTCGTTATTAGATTATAGGTCAAATATCTAATTAAAGCTTATAAAATAATACCAGCTTTTAGAAATTCTTTGACAAATCATATGTGATATGTAATCAATCTAATTGTTCGTTAGTCGAATTTAATGTTCTTCTGTCGAACAAATTGGATTGAAATAGAGAAAAAGGATCACTATGATTAATAAAATTAGCTCATCTTTAGAGGCAACGATTGGCAAAGTGTTCGATGGCGCAACAATTATGATTGGTGGCTTTGGCACGGCTGGACAACCGGCGGAGCTGATCGATGCATTAATCGAACACGGTGCCACAAATTTAACAATTATTAATAATAATGCCGGTAATGGCGATATTGGTTTAGCGGCATTATTGAAAGCGAAGCGTGTACGAAAAATTATTTGCTCTTTTCCAAGACAGTCAGATTCTCACGTGTTTGATGCACTTTATCGCGCGGGAGAAATCGAGTTAGAGTTAGTGCCGCAAGGGAATTTAGCGGCAAGAATTCAAGCGGCAGGTTCCGGTTTTGGGGCAATTTATACGCCGACAGGTTACGGAACGGAGCTGGCGAAAGGGAAGGAAACGCGAGAGATTAATGGCAAAAACTATGTGCTTGAATATCCCATCACAGCGGACTTTGCTCTGATTAAAGCTTATAAAGGTGATTGTTACGGCAACCTTATTTATCGTAAAACCGCCCGAAATTTTGGTCCCATTATGGCCGCGGCAGCAACACATACGATTGCGCAAGTTCAAGAAGTTGTTGAAGTTGGAGCGTTAGATCCTGAGTGTATTGTGACGCCGGGTATTTTTGTGACTGAAATCGTCAAAATTCAAGTAAATGGAGGTAAATAACATGACGCAGAACTATACGCCGTTAACTAGAAATGAAATTGCGAAAAGAGTGGCACAAGATATTTTTGATGGCGCTTACGTGAATTTAGGCATTGGCTTGCCAACATCGGTTGCTAACTACCTAGGAAATGATAAAGAGATCTTTTTACATAGTGAGAATGGTTTACTAGGAATGGGACCTTCGCCAAGTAAAGAAGAGGAAGATCCGGATTTAATTAATGCCGGCAAAGAGATGGTGACATTATTGCCGGGAGGGAGTTTTTTTCATCACGGTGATTCGTTCACGATGATGCGCGGCGGACATATTGATATTTGTGTTTTAGGCGCCTTTCAAATTGCAGAAAATGGAGATTTAGCGAATTGGCATACCGGTGAGGCAGATGCGATTCCGGCAGTTGGTGGTGCGATGGATTTAGCGATTGGCGCGAAAAATGTCTGGGTTGCAACGAATCATACAACTCGAGATGGAACGCCAAAGATTGTGAAAGCGTGTAGTTATCCATTAACCGGTATCGGTTGTGTGGATCGTATTTATACCGATCTTGCGGTTATTGATGTGAAAGATGGGAAGTTACATGTGACAGAGATGTTTGGCGGCATTAGTTTCAAAGAATTAGAAGCGTTAACTGATGCGCCATTAATTGATGCAACCGTATCGTAAAAATCATTCATGATAAAAAAGAGAGGAATGGAGTATGGCAGAACGTCACGCATATATTTGTGATGCAATTAGAACTCCTTTTGGACGTTATGATGGTGCGCTTTCGGGAATTCGTGCAGATGATTTAGCGGCATTACCATTAGTGGCATTAATGGCGAGACATCCGCAAGTGAATTGGGCGAAGCTTGATGACGTTATTTTAGGATGTGCGAATCAATCTGGGGAAGATAATCGTAATGTGGCGCGTATGGCAACATTATTAGCCGGATTGCCGCAAGAAGTACCGGGAGTAACCTTAAATCGATTATGTGGATCGAGCTTAGAAGCCATTGGAAGCGCTGCAAGAGCGATTAAATCAGGTGAAGCGGATCTGTTGATTTCCGGTGGTGTTGAAAGCATGACACGTTCTCCATTTGTGGTAGGTAAAAGTGATAGTGCATTTGGGCGTAATCAAGTGATGGAAGATACAACAATGGGTTGGCGCTTTATTAACCCTAAGCTCAATGAACTGTATGGAACGGAGACCATGCCAGAAACGGCGGAGAATTTAGCAGAAAAATTTAATATTTCTCGTGAAGATCAAGATGCCTTTGCACTGCGCAGTCAGATGCGAGCCGTAAAAGCGCAAGAAACTGGCATATTTGATCAGGAAATTTTACCAGTGAGAATTCCTGTTCGTCGTTCGGATGATTTGATTGTTGATAAGGATGAACATCCTCGGGCATCAACAACTTTGGAAGGTTTGGCAAAGTTGAAGCCATTTGTGAAACGAGATGGTGTGATTACTGCGGGGAATGCTTCCGGCATTAATGATGGTGCTGCGGCATTATTGATCGCTTCAGATCAGGCAGTCAACGATTATGGTTTAAAGCCTTTAGCAAAAATCATCGGCATGCAGAGTATGGGAGTTGAGCCAAGCATTATGGGAATTGGTCCTGTACCAGCAGTGCAAAAATTATTACAGCGTACAGGTTTAACACTTGATGAGATGGATGTGATTGAGTTAAACGAAGCATTTGCTGCTCAAGCGTTAGCGTGTATTCGAGAGTTAGGCTTACAAGATGATGCAGAAAACATTAATCCCAATGGCGGCGCGATTGCTTTAGGGCATCCCTTAGGAGCATCGGGTGCGCGTTTAGTCACAACCGCAGTTTATGAACTAGAGCGCCGTAAAGGTCGATATGCACTTTGCACAATGTGTATCGGCGTAGGACAAGGAATTGCATTGATTATTGAGCGAGTATGATTATTATCGAAGGAGGATTTATTTATGGATAAAATAACAAATTTCACCGTCAGAGTGATGCAAAGATATTTACCAGATGCGTTAATATTAGCAGTATTTTTAACAGCAATAGTTTTTGTTTTAGGAATTTTTGTTGCGGATAAAAGTCCAATAGATATGGCTAATTATTGGGGGAAGGGGTTCTCCTCCTTATTTACCTTTGGAATGCAGATGGCATTAGTCTTATTGACCGGATACGCATTAGCATTAACACCTATAGCAAGAAAAATTTTAAATTTTTTGACGAATATTCCTAATAATCCTAAGCAAGCATTGGCTTTAGTTTCTGTTATTTCATTTATAGCTTGTTATATTAATTGGGGATTTGGGTTTGTCGTTGGTGCAATATTAGCAAAAGAAATGGGGAAAAAGATGAAGGGGTTGCATTTCCCAATGGTCGTTGCTGCGGCTTATGGTGCCGAAGTAGTTCGAGGCCCCTCATCTTCAATTCCTTTAGTTGTGGCTACTCCAGGACATTTTTTGGAGGAGAAAATAGGATTAATACCTGTTACTGAAACACTTTACTCAGGATGGAATATTGTATTATCACTGGTTATTCTAATTGCGCTTGTATTGCTATATATAAGTATGACACCTAAGAAGGAAAATATTATAGAGTATCAAGCTGACGAAAATGAAGAGGTCGAGTATGGTGCGATTAATAAGACAAAAAAGGAAATGACATTTTCTGAAAGATTAGAGCATAGTTATTTAGTAAATTTATTACTGGCTGCAATGCCTGTGATTTACTTAGTCAGCCACTTTAAAGATTTAGGATTTAACTTAAATCTAAACATGGTGATTTTAATATTCTTAGCACTGTCTTTACTGTTACATAGAAGTCCGGCTGCTTTCTTAGATGTTATTAAAGAAGGTATAGTATCAACTCGGGGAATTATAGTTCAATTTCCACTTTATGCTGGAGTTGCAGGGATGATGGCAAGCTCTGGGTTGGTGACTATCTTTGCAGATTGGTTTATTACCATTTCCACTGAACACACTTTTCCACTAATGACATTTATTGCGGCAGGCCTGGTAAATATTTTTATTCCATCAGGTGGTGGACAGTGGGCGATTCAAGGGCCAGTCATGATCGAGGCTGCAATGGCGCTTCAGGCGGATATTCCTCAAACGATCATGGCATTCGCATGGGGAGATGCATGGACTAATCAAATTCAACCTTTTTGGGCATTACCTCTTCTTGGGGTTGCTGGTTTGTCTGCTAGAGATATTATGGGATATTGTTTAATTTGGTTATTATTGTCAGGGGTGATTATTTCCCTCACTTTTATCGGGTTATCTTTTATCTAATAAGATAAATAGTCCGTTCATAAAGCTTTTCCTTGATATTTGGAAAAGCTTTTTTATTTCTCAAAATACCCTAAAGTCACCCGATCATTATTGCCGTAATCTTTGATTGTCTTGACTTGGGTATAACCTTGTTCCATCATTTTTGTTTGCAGCGCTTCACGTTGGTCATAACCATGTTCAAGGAGTAGCCAGCCGGAAGATTTGAAATATTTTGGAACGGTTTTGATTAGATGATAGAGATCAGAAAGCCCTTTTTGATCCGCAACAAGGGCACGTTTGGGTTCAAATTTAACGCCATCACCATCTAAATGATGATCGACTGGATCAATATAAGGCGGATTGGAAACAATCATATCAAAAGCCGCTAAGGGCAGATTTTCGAACCAATTACTCTGAATGAATTGCACATCGAGCTGGTTGTTTTGGGCATTTTGCTGTGCCACTTTGAGTGTTTCATGGTAATAATCAACGGCGGTTACATGGATATCTTTACGGATACTCTTTATTGTAAGCGCAATCGTACCGCTGCCGGTACCTAAATCTACGAGAGAAAAGGGCGTATCGATATCGAGCGTTTCAGGAATTAATGATAAAGCAGCATCGACGATCACTTCGGTATCATCTCTCGGAATCAGTGTTTCTTGATTAACGATGAATGATAAACCATAGAATTCACGCTTACCGGCAATATAGGCAAAGGGTTCACCTTTTTTTCGGCGCGCTAATAACGTTTGGAATTGGGTTATCAATGCTTCATCGAGCTTTTTTTCAGGAAATGCGATGAGATAACTTCGATTGACTTTGAGAACATATGACAGAAGAAGCTCGGTCTCAAATTGCGGCGAGGGAAGCGCTGATAGTGCTTCTTTGCCGATTTTAAGCGCTTCTTCAATAATCATATCTGTCTCTATCAATCATTAAAATAAGGATGAGTTAGCCGGTAAGCCGGGTTCTGTCGTGGATAATCATTCATCTAGGAATAGGATCACTCCTATCCTCCAGCGACCTACCCGAGTACAACGCGGATCTCGTCTAACGTACTCCTATTTGGTCTTGCTCCAGGTGGGGTTTACCTCAGCTACGAAAAGTCACCTCTCGTACGGTGCGCTCTTACCGCACCTTCTCACCCTTACCGAGATCTAAAAGATCTTTAGGCGGTTTAATTTCTTCAGCACTATCCATAAGCTCGCGCTTTCTAGACGTTATCTAGCACCTTGATCCGAGGAGCCCGGACTTTCCTCTAATATATAAATATACTAGCGATTATCTAGCTAACTCAAGCGGAACATTTTGCACTCTTTTTGTTGGTAAAGCAATGCTTCATCCATATTTATCTTGCACAATGACGCTTATGGTGAATAGATTTCATTTTGATGCTTCTTTAATGATCGATAGCGCGTGAATGAAGAGGATTTTTGTAAAGAATTTTGTTTTAATAGAACTAATTTCAGGGATAAGCCTGTTTAATTTATGTGAAGAATAAGGGTCGATTTGATTTATGACGAAGAAACAGAAGATTTGGGGAGTCATTATCCTCGCGATTATCGTGGCTAATATTGTGCTTTTTTCTGTTTTAAATAAAAAAGCGAATCAGGAAGATCTTGAGGAGACGGTCGTTTCTGTTGCGATGAATCCTTTAGAGCAGAGTGAGCAAACTTATCGATTACAATTTTATGCCAGAGGTTCAGAGTGCGGTGTATATATTAATGATCAGCTTGTTTATGATACTTACGGTAATAGCATTGGCTCGATGGTCGGCGATCATGTCGATAATATTAATGCTTTTTTGCAAAATGGGGAGAATCGATTAGCGTTAAAATTATTGAGTCGTGGTGATTATTTTGAACCCGGCGATGATTATCAATGTAAGGCATGGATTAAAGCTGGAAAAGGGAAATCAATCAGTGAAGTGGTTGCCTATTTAAATGTGGATTATGCCGGCGTTGAGCATTTTACAATGGGCGATAGCACCACATTTACTTATGATGTGCCGACAAACTTTGTGCCACAATTTGAAGTGGTGGAATCTGAGCGCCGAGAAAAAGAAGCGATCGCTTCTGGAACGCTAACGTTTTATAATTTATCAGTAGAAGATATAAAATAAAAAATCAATATCATGAAGTTGGTTCGAGATTATCTGAGTAAAAGTTCTTTTAAAAGCCAATCGATGGTTGATCTCTTTAAACCAAAACAGATCTCATTATCAGAGATAATCGTCCAATCATTATTGTTAGAGAAATTAGAAGGATCTATAGATTATGGAGAGTGAGCTAGAGCGTCATACTAAGCAGGAATTAAGATCTAAGCATCTATTGCCGGTGATTTTGGCAATAGCGATCTTTATGCAGATGCTCGATACCACGATTTTGAATACGGCGCTTCCGAGTATTGCCGCAGATCTGAATGAACCGCAGTTGAAGATTCAGTCCATTTTAATTAGTTATACGCTGGTATTAGCGATTTGTGCGCCGATTAGCGGCGTTGTTGCGGATAAGATTGGGACAAAGTATACCTTTTTATTGGCAGTAATCTTTTTTACGCTAGGATCCCTCTTTGCGGCATTATCAATGACTTTAACGCAGTTAACACTTTCTCGAATTCTACAAGGTGTTGGTGGGGCGATGTTAACGCCGGTGGCGCGGTTAGCACTAATGAAAGCTTATGATCGAAAAGATTATCTGCGCGTGATTAATTATGCGATTACGCCGGCATTAATCGGGCCGATTTTAGGGCCTGTCATGGGCGGTTATCTTGTGCAATATATGAGTTGGCACTGGATATTTTTGATCAATATCCCGATTGGTCTGTTGGTGCTTGGGCTAGCATTTTTCTATATGCCGGACTTTCGCGGTGCACCGTTTAAGTTCGATCTTCATGGATATCTCATCTTTGCCATTGCCGTATTCTTGATAACGTATGGTTTAGAATATTCTATTAATGGTGCTCATAAATGGTTGGCAATTCCGCTCATGATTAGCGGTATGCTCTTCTTAACACGATATTGGTTCTATGCAAGACGTAAAGATAAACCACTATTTTCTTTAACATTATTGGATGTTAGAACGTATCGAATTGGTCTGCATGGTAATCTTGTAGCTCGATTAGGGATTAGCGCGATGCCATTTCTCTTGCCGCTCTTTTTCCAAGTCGCATTAGGATATTCACCAAGTGATGCAGGATGGTTATTGGTGCCGATAGCGGTTGGAGGATTAACCGTAAAGCCGGTTGTAACAATAATTTTGCATTTGATAGGTTACCGGCATGTACTGATTTGGAATACGGCGCTCATTAGTGTCTTCATTATCATGATTGGTATTTTCGGGCGGGATATGCCGATTTGGGCGTTGGTGATTCAGCTCTACATTTTGGGGATTTGTAACTCAACACAATTTACGGCAATGAATACACTGACGATTGGTGATCTTGGGAAAGAGCAGGTGAGTAGTGGTAATAGCTTAATGGTGGTGAATCAGCAATTGGCGATGACGCTCGGCGTTGCATTTGCGGCGCTATTTTTAAACTTTTATGTCGGACAACATTGGTTTGTGTCAGAAAATACAGAGAAAGCGTTTCAACTCACTTTTATTAGTATGGGTATTTTAACGATGATTGCGACATTGATCTTTGCAAAACTTCAAAAAGAAGATGGTGATTTTATGGCAGGTCGAAAACCTACCGAGTAATCGATATTTTTGGTTGTTTGTTTCTTGGTGAAGGGAAGGTCATTTAGCGTTTGTATTGATCAGCTTGAATCTGATAAACCACGTGTTCGGCTAACAGATGATCCTTCGGTAAGCGAGGATGAAAGAACTTCTCCGGCATTTTTGTCATGCCAAGGGTTTGCATTAAACTTTCTGATGGCTTGTTTGTTGTTGCCGTAAAAGCCACAACTTTATCACGTTTTAAGGTTTGAAAAGCAAATTTCAAAACGGCAGTTGCGGCTTCTTTGGCATAACCTTGTCTCCAATATTGCGAACGTAAACGCCAGCCAATCTCTATACAAGGACTAAAATAGAATTGATCTGTTGGTTCATTAAGCCCAACAAATCGATGACATCGCCAGTTGCTTTCACTTCGCAAGCCCAAAAACCAAAACCATTTTGATCAATACGGCGATTGATTTCATCAAATAGTGTTCGGCTTTCATCTTCAGATAATATTTCAGGGAAATGTTCCATGACGAGAGGGTCACTATTCGTCGCTTTAAATGCCGAGAAATCTGTCTCTTTCCAAGGGCGAATAATTAATCTTTTGCTTTCTAGTTGGTAAAAAGGGATCGCAGTTTTTGATTGATTCATTTGGAAGCCTCTTTAGGAAGTTAGCAGATATTGTGAGATTGATGTTTCGAAGCTCTATTATTGAAGTGTTGCAACTTTACCATCTGTAAAGTGCATCTCTCCACGATAAACTTTATTGTTTTTAAAGTCCCCGATAAAGAAGGATTGATCACTTAAGGTCAGTTTTCCTCTGCCTTCAAATATGCCTTGTTGATGTTCACCTTCATAGGTCTCACCGGTAATCATACTGCTTTTTCCAAAACCATGGGCTTTACCATTTTTGACATATCCTTGATAGATTGAGCCATCAGGAGAAATGAGTTTACCGAAGCCAGTTGCGGCTTGGTAATGTTGCTGATCTGCGCGGACTTCACCAATGTAGATTGTTTGATCCGATAATCGTAGATATTGATCTGGTGATAATGTCGTGATCTCTTTTTCGGCATCTAAATAGGGTTGGTTTTTTGCCGGCAGAGTCATTGAGGCGCAAGCAGTAAGAATGATTGGAAGCAGTATCCATAGAAATCGTTTAATAAGTTTCATAGTATCGCCTAGTAAACCTCATTAAGAAAAATAATTTATCATTGAGTGTAGCATGATCATACGGTTTGCTTCGTTTCGTTGTTGGGAAAGTGGGTTTTCTCAAGACGAAAAAAAACGTCCTACAAAGGACGCCGCTTTCTTAAGATGGTCGGGGCAGAGGGATTCGAACCCCCGACCCTCTGGTCCCAAACCAGATGCGCTACCAGACTGCGCTATGCCCCGATCTTAATGTGTAGAAGTTGACGTAGTCATTATAAATTGGTCTTTGGGAAACCACTTACAAGTTATCTATTTGGGGTGAACGACGGGACTTGAACCCGCGACAACCGGAATCACAATCCGGGGCTCTACCAACTGAGCTACGCCCACCATAGATAGTACTTCTTTTTACCGCTTTTTTTTCTTAGAACCTGCTTGCCAATACTGCTTAATGGCGCGCTCGGCAGGACTCGAACCTGCTACCCTCGGCTTAGAAGGCCGATGCTCTATCCAGATGAGCTACGAGCGCTTAAAGCACTTATAGGACCGCATTTGAATTTTAAAATGGTCGGGGCAGAGGGATTCGAACCCCCGACCCTCTGGTCCCAAACCAGATGCGCTACCAGACTGCGCTATGCCCCGAAATTTTTATTCTTGCTTTCCAAGAAAGAAATGTATGATAGGACATTAACCTGAAACCGTCAAATTTTTGTGTAATCTTTAATCGCATTAAAGATTGTTTTTACTTGCACCCGTTCAATTTCTGCAGGAATCTCTGATTTTTCAATATCTTGGGTGATTGGTTGTAAGTTGATATTGGAAACGGCTTCACGCATCGCGAGTAGATATTCGCGTTGTGGATATTCACGATCCATAAAATGTAATCGACCTCTAGCATCCGCCATACAAGCATCAACAAAACGGACAAGATTTTGGGGTTTTCGTAGAGCATCGAGTTTTTTCAGAAGCTTTAAGATCGTTTTCGGACGCAGTACAAAGGCTTGATGCATCATTAAGTGATATTCAGTGACTTTAAGCGCAATATCACGATACTCTTTCGGCACTTTAAGGCGATCACAAAATTCCGCAACAAGCGGCACTCCGCGAATTTCATGTAGTTTATGGCTTGGCCACTCATTTTTAGGGGTAATGGCTTTGCCGTAATCATGACAAAGAATGGCAAATCTAGTGGGGAGATCATCCGTAATCGCAACGGAGGCTTCTAGCGCCATTAGCGTATGTACGCCAGAATCGATCTCAGGGTGATATTTTGCGGTTTGTGGCACGCCAAAAAGCGCTTCCACTTCAGGAAATAGCACTTCTAATGCACCCACTTCTCGTAGTGCATTAAAAAATTCCTGCGGTGATGCTTCGCCTAAGGCTTTGTTGAGCTCTTGAAAGACGCGCTCGGCAGTTAAGGCTTCTAATTCGCCTGACTGAATCATGGTTTTGATTAGCGCTTTGGTCTCTTCGGCAATGGTAAATCCATATTGATGATAACGCGCATAGAATCGGGCTAAGCGTAAAACACGAACTGGATCCTCAATAAATGCATCACTGACATGGCGGAGGATACGATTGTCGATATCTTGAACGCCACCGTATGGATCGATCAGATTGCCATCTGCATCTTCGGCAATGGCATTAATCGTGAGATCTCTTCGTAGAAGATCTTCTTCCAGCGTAATGGAGGGATCGGCACAGACTTCAAATCCTTGATAACCTTTCGCCACTTTGCGTTCAGAACGTGCAAGTGCGTACTCCTCCTTTGTTTCCGGATGGAGAAATACGGGAAAATCTTTACCCACTAATAGATATCCGGCATTTGTCAGTAGCTCCGGCGTTGCGCCCACAACAACCCAATCATGTTCATGGTAAGGATGCTTCAGTAACTTATCTCGTACAGCGCCGCCAACGAGGTAGGTCTGAAATGATGTCATAATGATTCCTAGTTTTTCTTATTGCTGATCGATTGATTATGCCCGATTATAACGTATTTGCGTTAAGTCTGATTTCTGTTTTATTGGTTTTTTATGTATTTGATGAATGTGTTTTTAGGGGCGATTTTCGTATTTAACAAAGTTGCATGATGTCGGACATCACGATTGTTATGCTTTTTGAGGTTAACGCGCCGAGATTTGATTGCTTTATTGCCGGCATACGATTTTTGAAAGTGTGTCAGTATTAGATTGATAGTTATTTTAGTTTAAAAAGAGCTTTTATAACTACTGGCGCGGGATTGTTAAAAGAGTGCAATCATTCTCTCCAGTCACGCATTAACTTTTAAATAGAATCTTTAACTAGAGAGTTTTAAGTCGATTTCTCTATGACTTTGAGTGACTCTAATTTTTATCTTGGGACTTAAAAAAAACTAAAAAAATAGCGAGAAGTTATTTCTCGCTATTTTAATAATGATGATGAATTATCCGATGGAATGATTACTCTTCAATCTGTAATCCTCCCCTTTTTAACTCCATTTAAAAGTAGAAGATTCTCTAAGGTTTATTGAATCTGGCATGGTGGCACAGATCCAATGGCTGAATGAGGTCTTTCGTTATTATAAACTCCACAACCATTTCGTGGAATAAATTTGAACATCATCTATAGTTTCAAACAAATAATTTGATAGTAGTTCCTCTCTGAGGGTTCGGTTAAAACGCTCAATATAAGCATTCTGTGTCGGTTTTCCAGGCTGAG
>Ga0079226_10001295_pt1 | contig 19138 bp, 11 predicted proteins | sample Poulit2014_FD_76345 | JGI IMG/M metagenome (GOLD analysis project Ga0079226, IMG submission 76345) | Agricultural soil microbial communities from Georgia to study Nitrogen management - Poultry litter 2014 | ecosystem: Environmental > Terrestrial > Soil > Agricultural land | place: USA: Georgia... | reverse complement strand
ACCAACATCCGTTTGATTGATGCCAGAGGGCTCGCAGACTCCCACAAACGCACGTCAAAAGCCGTGTTAACAGCCGCGAGTAATCAGTTTATTGCCGAGCTTTTAACCGGTGATAAAAAGGATGAAGCATACTGTAAAGATGTCACCTTAAAAGAGATTCATGAGCGTAATTATGAGCTCGTTGTGAATGCATATTTCACTCAAGCATTGGATGTTGCAAGCTGGGATTTAGACCAAGAGCTTAAGGCGCTTGATCGCTATCAAACGGCATACGACAAGGCACGCGAAGAATTTAATCAGTTATTAAATAGTCTTTAATTTCTAAATAATCTCTAAATAAAACGTACATTAAATCGAAAAAGGAGAGGGTATGAAACAGACACACCATGTAAATCAGCGCATGAATCAGCGAGGCATTACCAAAGTAATGATCGATTTTACACTCGATTACGGCGTGGTAAAAGGGGATCGTTGGGTGCTCAATCGAAAAGAGGTGGATAAAACAATCAAACAGCTTGAAGCAACATTGCGCACCGCAAGAAAGCTGCGTGATAAAGGAGGCGTTGTGGTTGTGGCCGAGAATGAGAGTGTTATCACTGCGTACAATTACAACAGTCGCCGTAATGCGTATTGAGAAAGTGAAAAATGTTTTGCGAATAATAATTCGATATAGCTCATTTTTTAGACGTTTTTGAGCTCTGTTTCAATCTTATATCGATTGATAAAATGATAATATAAATTAATAGAAACAGTTATCGTGTAACTGAATATAAATTGATAGCTATTGATTGATCTTTTTGGGGAGAGAGTAGGTTTTTTGCTAAAAATTAGTATTTAAATCTATCTGTAATATCTATGAGTGAAGTATTAAAGAAATTTGAAGAGTGGTTTGAGAGTTTCCAGATAGCTAGGGTTGTTAAAAATCCGCCTCAGCGCATTGATGGAAGGGCGCTGTATAGTTATCAGTTAGAGACTGAAGAGTTTAGACGACTTAGAGCGCTATTTAGTGGGTATTATCGTGGTTTAACGGCAAGAAACTCTAAGCTGAATCAGTATTATGGGGCGGCTTTTGTTTTATTAGGGAGTGAGTTTTATCGTCGAGAATATCAGCGTAATTGGAGCTGGGCCGCGATCGAACAATTTATTGGGCTTCCCTATGACTCTACAGATGACCGTTCTGAGCTGATCGAGCTAGGATTCAACTTCTGGAAGTTACCTGAAATTGAAAGTGAACCTGGCAAAAACCGAGACTTTTTGGGGGGGGTTTTGCGACAAGGTGGGCTCCCTTGGAAACTAGTACAAGATCGGAATGATAGCTTAGGGCGAGTGATTCAACATCTCTTTACTAATTATGCCTCACTAATGAGAGAGTCAGGCTCTTTAGAGCTTGGATTAATGCATTATTTGGATAAATACTCGATTCCTGAATATCAGCGTAACGATTATACGTATCAATTACTGATAGGGGTGGTTGAGAGTGTTATCCGATTGCAGAAAAAATATCCAGATTTAGATAAAGTACTCGACCCAACATTATATTTAAACGAGCATGAGCCGACCTGGATTTATGAGTTTCCTCTTCCGCTTGATGAGGAGAATGCATCTACATTATTAAAAGAATGGTTTAAAGATGCGAAAGCTCAGATTGATGAGCAAAAACAAGGCGAAGAAAATCGGAGTAATCATTTTATTTCAGAATTTTACTGGAATAATAGTTTAGATGTTACGGATCAATTAACAGAGGCGATGGCCTCGAAGATTTATCCCCCATCTAGCATGGCTATCAATTTAGAAGCCTTAAAGGCTAAGCCGACCACGTTTCGTTTAGAGTTGTTAATTTATGAAGGTGATTTACCGATCGCCAAAGGCAAGATTGTTTATGCTCAAAAGAATGACGCGGGTGATCTTGTTATAAATTTTAAACAAGTTATTGCTAATGCTTTTAGTGTGAAGCGACGCAATCTTGAGGAGGTGCTCATCATTAAACTGATGAGTGGTGGTATTTCAATCTATGAGGAAACGATTGAGGGAAGTGCGCTCTCTTCGACCAAATCTCCGCTGTTTTTAATTGCGGAAGAAGATAAACGATATAAGTTATTGAGTGATAATGGAAGTTTTAGTACCAAACACTCAAGAGGTTTTTTGTATGTTCCGGATACCTTTGAAATCCTTGATAAGGTTCCATCTTCTGACCTAGAAGAGTTGCCTTATACAATTTTATTTAATGGTGAACAAGGGCGCTGGGTTGAAGTTGCGGATACGATTACTATTGAGGAATCAACAGATGCTAATCAGTACTTTTTTGAGGTCAACAGTGATGACCCATCCAAAGCGATTCATTTAATTGGCTCTGAAGCATTGGAATATAGAGGGAGAAGTTCGCGTTATATTTATCGTGGATTTCCTCGTTTAAGAAACGCACCAGAACATGTGTTTGAGTACGTTAATGGAAAACTATTACGGAATATTGATCGAGAAACAATCATTGGTAATGTAAATTATCAAGCGAAAACAGCGGATGGGAAGATACTTATCACAAGACGATTCGCTGTGATTCCTAGAGATATTGATTTTCAAACAGAGGTGGTTTCTTTTAGTAGTAATACTCATGAGACCACGATTAAAGCGTATCAGAAAATCGGTTCATCGAAGAGAGAGGATGGGAGTATCTCTTTTGGACTTCGAGATCTCCCAGCGTCGATTGCCGCGGAAAAACTCGAAGAGGGTGGATATCATCTTACACTTCATGATATTGACACTCTTCCTGATGGCATCATTGTTGAAGTTTTTTCGTCACACCATAGCGATCCGCTCTTAATTAGCGTGCCTTTTTATCTTTCAGGGATTCTTCTACAGAAAGATGGGAAGCTACTACCCATTAAGCGTGAATTATCATTTTCACTCGATGAATTGATTGGACATGAGATTGTCATTCAAGATAAGCAGGATATTCGCAATATTGAGGTGAGCTTGGCTTTACACACTAAATATTATAAAGATGTAACAGCGCCTTTAAAGGCTTATAACCAATTAAAACAGATGCAAAAACGAGTTGTTTTAAGTCTTTATGGGTTTAAAGAAGAGATTGAACGTTTTTTTGCGATTGTGGATGATCTTGATGCAAATGTAGTATTAGAACTCTCTATTCCTCGTCTGAGAGAGTTTATTAAAATACGGATTTCTCGTTTTCATATATCAGGCAACTTACACGATGTTGTACCGCAGTTAACACTCGATATTAATGGGATAGATGAGAAATGTATAGGTAGCTTGGAGCTTCAATGGTTTTCTTTAGTTAATCCGTCGAATAAAATAGATTTAACTTATTCAAGAACATTACCTCAAGGAGACCTTCCGACTGGTCATCCTGTCACGCGAGTCTTTTGTTGTTCAGAAGATTTGAAATATAAGCCATTAGGATTGATTATTTCCAAAGAGCAGAGCCGTTATAATTTACGCCCTATTCTTGCATTTAATCCAAATGCAATGGCTAAAAGCTCATTTGAAAAAGGAACCATTGAGAGAGCAGTTATTGATTACCATCCTGTTGAAAATACAGGTGCGTTTGATCATGTTTTTCTGGCAATGTTGGAAGACTTAGAGCATGCAGGGTGGCAATATTTTAAAGCATTAGTTGAAGATGCTCCAGATACACTCTCTTTGTCTACTTTTGCAGCATGGAAGATGCTCGTTAAAAATCCAGATCTTTTAACATTATTATTTTTTAAGCTTAATTTAACCGTTGAGTTTTGTGAGCGCATTCGTAATGAATTAAGTGTTATTTGGGAGGCGATTCCCTTTGAATGTTGGCGTAATGCATGGGGTCTATATTATTCAAGCTTAAGTGCAAAGCTTGGAGATAACTATAATATCGAAATAATGGTGCCTATTTTTAAAGGATATATAGCGAAATTAACACTTCTGATGCCTGTATTGAATCTTTTAAGAGACTATATTCACAAAGGTACAACAACGGGGTTTTTAGAGCATGATAGAGATGTAGAGGCTTCGCTTAGAGTGCCTAAAAATAATTTGATTGCTGGCAACGACAATCGAACTTGGCCTACCTTTTTGCAACAAGAGTTTGGCTATTGGCTGAAAAACTTAAAAGAAGAACATCTGGTTTTAAGTGATGAGTTTTATCGCTTTTTAATCTCTTCTGAAGATCCAAGTTATCGTTATTCATCATTAATTTTACCCGTCTATATGGCGGCTATTGCGGCTAATCGTGGAAAGTTTTTAGATATTACCGACTTTATTTCGAGTGAAGTCAACCACAATCAATCCGATGAGATTTTAGAAGGATGGATGGAGGAAGCACCCTATATCAAGAATGAACAAGAGCAACTGATCAAGTTGAAGTTTATTTATCAGCAGATTAGTCATTTTGATTATGAGTGGTATGAAAAATGTTTCCATTATGCATTGGCAGATTTGTTAGCAAGTTAATTATACAGCGAGTTTATATTCCATAGTTTTACGATTAATCGAAGGATAGTAATGAAATTTTATCAATCTCTTATTGATCAGAGTATTCATAGGACGCGGGAAGCGACATTAGGTACATTAAAAATCACAAATCCGGCATTACGGAAACATTTAGATCAAACATTAACGGCTCCACTTGGCAGTAATGAAAGCTATTTTGCTGCGCCAGTATTTGAGCAAACGTTTGGTTGGAAGCCTGGTAATAAACAGTTTAAAGAGCTTGAAGACAAGCCATTTTGCAAATCATTTTTAAACGTTTTGGCTAAAGCAAACAATTACGGATTTAATGGGGATATGTATCCTTATGAGCATCAGCTTAAAGCATGGGATGCATTAACGGATAACATACCCAAGTCAGCGATTATTACAAGTGGAACAGGCTCTGGAAAAACTGAGTGCTTTATGATGCCGATTCTAAATGACTTGGTATCTGAATATGAAAATAATCGAGGGAATAAACTGAAAGGTGTTAGAGCATTATTCCTCTATCCTCTTAATGCCTTGATTAACTCTCAAAAAGAACGATTGGATGAGTGGACAAAGCCCTATCAAGAGGGGGTGCGTTTCTGTTTATATAATGGGAATACGATTGAGAGAAAGCGCTCGGTAAGTAATGAGCAGAAAGAGACACCCAATCAAATTTTATCTCGTGAGTTGCTGCGTGAAGAACCCGCACCTATTTTGTTAACCAATGCCACCATGCTTGAATATATGCTAGTGCGGCAACAAGATGCGCCGATTATTCAGCAGTCGAAAGAAAATAAGACATTGCGTTGGATTGTATTAGATGAGGCGCATACATATATTGGTTCACAAGCTGCAGAAATTGCCTTGTTATTGCGTCGAGTGGTTTTGGCTTTTGGCGTTGATCCGAAAGATATTCGGTTTGTTGCTACATCCGCAACGATTGCAGGAGATGATTCAGAGAAAGAGTTAAAGGCCTTTTTAGCGAATTTAGCAGGCGTGGATCCATCACAGGTAGTTGTTATTACTGGTGAGCGTGAATGGGACAAGCTTGATCATATAGAGCTTGATAATCACCAGGATTTAGAGCAGATTTTAGCCATTGATCCAGAGTCGGAGATTTCTGCGGAGCGATTTGAAGCTTTAGCGTCCAATTATTTGGCTCGTAAGTTACGGGCATTAATTGTTGATGGCGATGAAGGAAAGCCTTGGCATTTAAATGATTTAGTTCGTTTATTAGACGATCAACTTGAGGGAAGTCAATCAGCTCGTCAGCAGACGCTTTTAAAGTGGATTGATCTTATGACGGGAACGTTTGCTAGCCAAGATTCAGATGCTTTTTTAAAAGTAAGAGCTCATTTTTTTCAGCGTTTGCTCTATGGTTTATGGGCGTGTATCGATCAAAATTGCCCTGATAAGTCGTCATATTTACAAGAAGGATGGCCATTTGGGAATGTTTATACTTTACAACAGGATAGATGTACCTGTGGTGCGCCTGTTTATGAATTAGTTTTTTGTTCAGATTGTCAGACGCCTCATCTATTAGCTGAAGATGTGGGTGGAGTCTTATCGCAACGGACACCATTTATTGAAGATGAGTTTACATTAAACGAAGAGTGGAACGATGAGCTGATTAGGGAAGAGATTGAGGATGTCAGCTCATCAGAGGACAACCAATGGCTAATTGCTTCTATGTCATATAAAAACGATACCTTTTCTCCAATTACTATTGATTTGGAGTCAGGCGAACTCGGCATTGTTCAATGTGATAAACCGCTTGATATCTTATTTAAGCCTCGTATGGGGGCTGAGTGTGTTGGTTGTGAGAAAGAATCAAAACCTGGTAAGGATTTTTATCGGGCTAATTATTTAGCTGCTCCTTTCTTTTTGCCTCACGTTATACCTACGTTGTTGGAATATTGCCCTGATGCAGAAAAAGAAGACTCAGGTAAATCGCCACTTCGCTTGCCAGCGTTTGGTCGAAGATTGATCACTTTTACCGATAGTCGACAGAATACCGCAAGACACACGGTTAAAATGCAGCAAGAAGCAGAGCGATCGCGTACTCGTGGCGCTATCTATAAAATCACTCAAAACTATCAGCCAGAGAGTGGTTACGATCCAACAACGCTCGCTATTCTTAAAGAGCATAACTATGAGCACTATTTATCAATTCTTCAGAACACCCCTAAATTGAGTTGGGGTGATTTACGAAAAGAATTAAGCGATCTGACAGACTTTAAGTATCAGATGATCAAAGATAATCGTGGAGTATTTGAACGAGACAACGAAGTAACAGATCTGTGTCAGTTGATGATGGCTCGAGAATTGATGCATCGTCCCAAATTTGCTAATAGTTTAGAGACCCTTGGTATTTTACAAACTATTTATCCAAAGATTGATCACTTAACTGAAGTTCCAGAATATTGGAAAGAGACAAAGATTGTTAATGGATTAAATAAAGGAAAAGCACTTACTTTAAGAGATTGGCAAGATTTTCTCTATTATTGTATTGATTTTCATATTAGATCACGGATTGTGATTAATTTGAGTTTTGAAATAGTGCGCTGGTTGGGAATGCATTCGTATCCAACATATTTAATAGCCGTTGATAATCCTAATCCGGTCGATAATAAGATTAAGCGTTGGCCACAAATTGAAGAAAAACAATATATTAGTGTTCTACCTAGACTGCTATTGATGGTAACGGGGCTAGACAGTAAAAAATCAACTGATCGAGATAAGATTAACCATTGGCTTAAAGTTGCTTGGAATTTTTTAGTAAAAAATGACTATTTAGTACGCAAAGATTATGGATTTCAACTTCCTTTAGAATCGATGCATTTTGATTTAGTGCAAAATCCGTGGTTATGTCCTGTAACAAATACTTTTCTTGCGCGTACATTTCAAGGAATTTCACCATATACAACTTCAAAAATGATCGAATCTGGGGATTATCTGTGTGAGCAGAAAGTGATGCCCGATTACAAAACATTAATCGCAGATGATCCAAGTGAAATAGTAACAGAGCGTGAGCAAATTCGGCAGAAGGCCAAAATAGATGAAGCTATCGCATCTTTACGCAGGGAGGGTTTTTGGAGTAACCTAAACGACTCAGTCGTCGAGGGTGGATTTTATTACCGTGCAGCCGAGCATTCCGCCCAGCAGTCAGCAGAAACATTACAGCGTTACGAAAGTGATTTTAAGCGCGGTGAATTGAATGTTTTAAACTGCTCAACGACCATGGAGATGGGGGTTGATATAGGAGGGATTTCAGCGGTTGTTATGAATAATTTACCTCCACATCCAGCTAACTATCTACAGCGTGCAGGACGAGCAGGGCGTCGTAAAGAGAGTCGATCGATTGCCTATACGTTATGCAATAATAGTCCCCATAATTTAAGAGCATTTAAAACGCCTAAATGGGCCTTTGAGACGATTATAGCGGCACCCAATATTACATTAAGTTCTGATCGAATTGTTCATCGTCATGTTAACTCGTTACTTTTATCTCTGTTTCTAAATGAACATTTAAAAACGGGGGAGGATAATACTCGATTAAATTTAGTCTGGTTTTACACCGAAAATGGTGATAATTGTCCGGCCAACCAGTTTCTTGTGTTTTTAAAAGATACTGTTAAAAAGGATGAGAAAACCAAAGAGATGGTGAGTGACTTAGTTAAAGGTACGAAGTTAGAACACCTATCACTTCATGATATTACAGAGAGATCAGTTAAAGATTTTGAGGTTATTAAGCAAAGTTGGCTAGATGAGCATAAAAAAATAGAGGACAAACTTAAGAGAGTGACCTCTGGGCAAGATGATGCTTATCGAGTTGCATTAGAGATTGAAAAATCACGACATGAAAAAGAGTATCTATTAAAAGAATTATCAGCTAAAGCATTTTTACCCGTTCATGGGTTTCCAACGAATATTACAGCACTGCATACCATGAATATGGAGAGCTATAAGGTGGAGCAACGAGCTAAAAAACGTAGAAAAGAGCGAGACTTTAACGAGGAGAGAGAGGATAGTCTATTTTCGTTTAAAGGAAACCCAACACGGAATTTAAATATTGCTTTGCAAGAATACGCACCAGGTTCTCAAATCGTAATGGATGGGAGAGTTTACCGCTCAGCAGGTATTAGCCTTGAGTGGCAACGGCAAGGCGTTGTAAATGAAGAGCAACAAATTGATCTTTTATGGCATTGTGGGAATTGTGGTGAAGCGGGAATTGAATCAAAAGCGTATACGAATAATGAAGGTATAATTTGTACGAATTGTTCGGCAATTGTTCAAACGAAACAAAAACTACTAAAGCCGGGAGGGTTTAGAGTCGATTTCTTTGAATCAACGACCAATGATATTAGCCATAGGGAATACATTAGACAGATGCCGCCTGTGGTCAGATTAGATGCTCTAGAGATCTCTCTTCCCGATAAACAATGTGGTCATATTCGTTTTGGGCATGAGGGTGAAATTATCTACTCTAGTGCAGGTAAGAACGGGCATGGCTATGCTATTTGTTATGAGTGTGGTCGTGGTGAATCTATGGTTGATGAAGACCAAATGCCCGAATTATTTAAAGCAGGTGGCCATCACAAACCATTAGGAGGAGGGGTTGATAAAGCGGATAAAGAGGCGACCTGTAGTAATGAGCGTGTCTGGCAAAATGTCTATTTAGGCTATTCAGTACATACAGATGTTTTTGAGCTTTATTTGAAAAATCCTAAAAATGGTGAGTATCTTGTTGTAGAGCAAGATGGTGCAGCGAATAATCAAGTAATTGCTCGAACAATCGCCGTTGCCCTAAGAGATCTCTTTGCAGAGCATTTGGGAATTGCGGCAAAAGAGATGGGCTTTAGTATTAAGCAAAATCGTCAATCAAAAGGTGATGCTCGAAGATGGGTGATTCAGATTTATGATAGTGCCGCTGGAGGAGCAGGATTTGTTACAACAGTCGCGAGAGATATTGATCAGATATTGATGCGCTTAAAGAACAAGCTGGAGTGTTCAAGAGGGTGTCAGAGCGCTTGTCCATTTTGTTTAACCGCAACTGATAACTTTGTAGAAAGTGAAGAGATTAATCGCCTAAAAGCGTTGGAATGGCTAAACGAGACGGCGTGGCTGTCTTATCTTGAGTCGAGTTTAGAAGCCTCTAGTGATCACCATAAGTATCGATTTTATCCAGGAAGTGCTTTTGAGTTTGTTTTGCTTGGATTACAACGTCAGAATACTCAAAACACTACCGCTAAGCTTAGATTATTTTTACCAGAATCGAAGAGTGAATACGCTTTAGATCATCCTAAATTTAAGCAGCAATTATTTAATTGGCTCTATGAAGGTATTGAGGTTACGGTAGTAATTCCTCAAGATCATGCATTAAGTGAAGAAGAAATATCTCTCTTAAATGAGGTCGTTGCTTTTGGTATTAAGGTTGCGATGGTTGCAATAGAAGATGCGGTGGTTGATGGAAATTATATCGCGTTAGAGTTAAGCCACTCAGAGAATGATACTGCATTAACGTTGTTAACTAAAAATCTTGAAATGATTTTACCAGGTGATTTTTGGTTTTTGCCAACGACGGAAAATAGCTGGTTAAGTACGGAAAAAGCATTAACGTCTATCCAGCATTTTGAATTGCAAAAGAGTACCGATAAGCGTTCAGAAGGTCAGTATATTGAATTTACAGATCAGATCTTTACATGTGAATTGAGAGGTTTTTCAGATGTATTTGCATCATTATTGGAGGAAAATGCTCCCGTTCGCTTTAAGCAACTTAAAGAGGAAGGCATTAAATCCATTGCATATTATGATCAATATTTTCATTCTCCTTGGTATCTGATATTAGCAACGCACTTGCTATCGTCACTTGGTGTTGAAAATGGCACATTAGAATCTATAGAAATTCATACCTTAGAGCCCAATTATGATGGGCGTTATCGACAAGATTCTATTTCAATCACCCATAATTGGCCAGAATCAATGCCATTAGAAAACGTTTTAGGAACTTGGTTGGATGAAGTGTTCAGTCCGAAGCAATTAACTAACATTAAAGTTTATGATTCGAGAAGTCATTTGCAGCATGGAAGAGAATTGCAAATTGTAACGAATCAAGGAAGTCAATTTACGCTCTTTTTTGATCAAGGAATGGGGTTTTGGAAGCCTAAATGTCTCTATCGTGATGATTACTATTTAAAAATTGATAGTGATAATATTCAAGAAACACTTGTTGCGTTGATGCATAAAATGGCCAGAATTGATGTAAGAACTGAGGGTAAAAAGAGCTATATGGTGTTTATTGACAAGGATAATACTTAAAACGCAATGATTTGAAGTTAAAGTCAGAGTTCTTTCAATTATTAACGCATAGATATGTATGCTAGAGTATCTATGTGTTAATAAACATTAGGAAGAAAAATGAAAAAAGTTTTAATAGTGGGTGTTTTAACGTTATTGACGACATTTGCTTATGGTCAATCCTATACAATGACTCCAAATGGAGATTATGTTGCTGGAGATAGTTATACTTTAACTCCCGATGGTGATTATGTAGGGGGTGATGACTATATGTTAACCCCAGATGGTAATTACATCGGCTATTAACGAAAAAATTATTATCCTGCTCTTTAGGGTAGGATTTTTTATGAAAAACTTAAAATAACGTCTCTGTAACGCTAACGTAACACTAATATTGTTACGTAAAATATGATAAAAACCTGGCAATAATGAGCGCTTTGAATGATTATTCTCTCTCCGTAACGCGGTAACGCCATATTAGGAGGTATAGGGATAGGTTTATAGCGCTATAAAAAGAGTTCATGCCCCAGTGGGGCGCACGTTGTATGGATTAGTCTAATAGATCGGCTAGTTCGGTTGCGGTGGGGTTGTAATAGATCATTAAAGAACTGGGATCTCGGTGCCCAATCATTCGAGCAAGATTTAGAACATCGAGTTTTTGGGCTAGACGGGTAATGGCTTCATGGCGAGTGTCGTGAAATGTTAAATTTTGGATATCCGTTTTCTCTCTGACATATTTGGCAAAAAGTGCACTAGCCGCAGTTGGATGAGTGTTAAAAACTGGTCCTGATTTTTCAGGTCGCAGTGTTTTAAGCAGGGAGCGGGCTGTTGACGAAAGAGGAACGTCACGTCGATCACCATTTTTTGTATCAACCAAAGTGCAGTATCGTTGTGAGAAGTTAACATTAGCCCAATCTAGATTAATAATTTCACCTAATCGCATTGCTGTTTCAAGAGCAATAAGAAAGGCAACAGCAACTTGTTGCTTTTGTAGCTGTGGGTACTTACCTTCCTCATAATCAAGTGCTTCTAAGATTTGAGATGTTTCATTTTGGGAAATACGGCGATTTCTAGGAGGTGCTTCGGGCAAGCGGCTTATCTGGGCAATAGGGCTTGTTTTGAGCCATTGCCATTCAACAATTGCTATTTTAAACATTGCTCTAAAAATAGAAAAGTAACGATTGAGAGTAGAATTGCTTAGATTAGATTGTGATAGCGTTTCTCTTCTCCAATCTGCAAACATCTTAGGCGTAAGATTGGGAAGTTTTACATCTAAAGGGAGGGAATCATCTCTTAAGAAGGAATTAATCCGAAGGATCTCTTTATCGCCACTTTTCTTTTTGGGAGACTCCTCATCACGATAACGAATGAGGGCTTGTCTCAGGGTTTTATTGCGATCATAATCATGATGTGCATTATCTAATAATTCACTTTCTCGCTCAGCGGCCCAAACATTCGCTTCATTTTTAGTGGCGAACGATCCATATTCATGGTGAGGCTTTCCATTCAAAATAAGTTTAATTTCTACCTGCCAATTCTTTCCTCTCTTCCGTATATAAGCCATGTTTACCCCCTCTAATTCTGCCGAAGTTTTGCCGAAGTCATATCGGTTTATATCGTATTATATAGGTCAACCAATAAAATAAAAAGCTCTAAAGTCATTGATTTAATTGAATTTGTTTAAATTCGGTAAAAATAAAATTTGGTAAGTTTTCTACCTATGTCCACCACATAAAACACGGAAGCCTGCTTTTTAGCAGGCTTTTTTGTTGCTGGAAAAAATATACGGTCCATTTTACGTACCATTTATATCTATTTTTTATTTTTCGAACCATATCCTTTCATATAGAGATTGGCCTAGCCATGCTCTTTACAATAAGTGTTGATGCGATCGACACATTATAAAAACGTGTCGATTTTTCACTGATTTTTAAACATAATAAAACCCAAATCTGTACTTTGAAACTCATACTGATCGCTTGGGGTTTTTGAATCTGGATTGACCGGATTTAATTTTCCGGACGTTAATTAATGCTGCGTGTGAACGGCTGTGATCGCGTACTTTTTGATGGTATCGATCATAGCGGAAAGGCCGGTGGCGCGTTGGGGGGAGAGATGATCTTCAAGGCCGATCTCTTTAATAAACCAGAGATTAATGGTAGGTACATCTTCAAGTTTTTGACCGTTATAGGTGCGGATTACAAGGGCAATGAGGCCAGACACAATTGCAGCATCGCTCATGCCTTGGCAGAAGAGTCGTCCATCTTGATGATCGCATTTAATCCAGACGCTCGACATGCATCCGAGCATCCGATTCTCTTCGGTGCAAAATTCTTGCGGCACGCCTTGGAGTTTTTTCCCAAGATCGATCAGATAACTATATTTTGAGTACCAATCGGGAAAGATGGAAAATTCGTTTACAATATCCTGTTGAATCTCGTCGAAATGTTTATAAGTTGTCATCGCTTTTTGAATCTATCTGTCTGGTTAAATCGGAATCTCTCTATCCTATCATTTTTGCTATCGCTTCGGGTAGTATTCTCTCGATTTTGGCGTAGTGCCGACATTAAAAACCCTCTATCAGCGGGTGCCAATAGAGGGCTCGTTATGACGAGATTTATTGTTTTTTTATTGTGTTTAAACTAGATTTATTTTGCGGTTTGGAACATACGAATATAGAGAAATGCGCCAATTAAGAAAACCGCCCATGCCAGAATTAAAACGATTGTGTCTCCCATTGTTTTCCTCCTGTTGTTTGCCTCTGCAATTGCAGAAATTTTATAACGGGTAGTTACCAATATAATCAATCTGTTTTACTAAAACAAGTCACTACCCTTTAGATCATCTATAAAAAACTTTGTTCAACACTCTCTTTTTCGCTCTTTGTCTATAAAGACGCGCTCCTTGTGCCTAAAACTCAATTTAACGATTTATGGTGTAGCCTAACTCTCGAATTTATTTTCATTGTGCTAAATAAGAACAAAAATCTGCCTAAGGATTGATCATTCGTTGGGGGATAATAGTTGTGTAAAAGATATATTGTTTAAGAGATTTGCATTTATAAGCAATATTATTGATCAATTTAACGCCATTTGGATCATAATATTTTGGCATTTTAATTGGGACTCTCCACGCTAAAAGTAGTTGTAATTACGGTAATTTTCTTTCGGTCATTCTTGATTTGGGTCTATTTTACAATCAATATTAGCCAATTTTTTAATCATCTATATTGAAAATTGATATTTATCAATCAAAAAAATCTATGGTATGATGCGCCCCTATTATTTTTAAGAATCGTAATTAGCAGGGATGCTGAGGAGGTACACATGGGTATTTCACGTAGAAAATTTCTTTTAGGTATGGGTGCTGCAGGGGTTGTAGCTGGCGGAGCGGCTGTGGTTCCTATGGCTCGCCGTGAAGGGACGCTCGTAGCAGCTAAATCGAGAGCATTATTTGTGCCCGGTACGGAAGGCGCACTTCCTAAAGAAGCGGATGTTGTCATTATCGGTGGCGGTATTCAAGGGGTGCTCAGCGCGATCAATTTAAGAGAGCGTGGCATGAGCGTTGTAGTGTGTGAAAAAGGCGACATTGCGGCCGAGCAATCGGGCCGTGCCTATAGCCAAATCATCAGCTATAAAACCTCTCCTGAGATCTTTCCTCTGCATCATTACGGTAAAAAACTTTGGCGCGGCATGAACGAGAAAATCGGCGCGGACACAAGCTATCGTACCCAGGGCCGTGTTGAAGCGATTGCGAGCGAAAAAGAGTTAGAAATCGTTCAAGATTGGATCAAACTCAACTCTAATCCTTGTTTTGGTAGCGGTCTAAATACCCGTATTATCCAAGGTACTTAATTAGCCAACCGTCTTCCCAATGCACAAACCGAGTGGCAATTAGCGGGTTTTGAAGAAGATTCGGGCAGTGTTGACCCAGAAACAGGGGTACCGGTATTAGCGCGTTATGCAAAAAGCATCGGCGTTAAAATCTTCACCCATTGTGCAGTGCGCGGTATTGAAACTGCCGGTGGTAAAATCTCCGATGTTGTGACAGAAAAAGGATCGATCAAAACCTCATCTGTAGTGCTTGCGGGCGGGATCTGGTCACGTCTCTTTATGGGCAACATGGGCGTTGATCTTCCGACATTAAATGTCTATCTTTCACAGCAACGCGTTTCAGGTGTTCCCGGCGCGCCAAAAGGCAACGTGCATCTTCCAAACGGCATTCACTTCCGCGAACAAGCCGATGGAACCTATGCTGTTGCACCGCGTATCTTCACAAGCTCAATCGTTAAAGATAGCTTCCTTTTAGGCCCTAAATTTATGCATCTTTTAGGCGGTGGCGAGCTTCCGCTTGAGTTTAAATTGGGTCCAGACCTCTTTAATTCATTCAAAATGGCCACTTCTTGGAACTTAGATGAAGTGACGCCGTTTGAGAAATTCAGAACCGTGACGGCAACGCAAAATAATGCGCATTTAGATGCCGTATTTGATCGCATGAAAGCGGAATTCCCACAATTTGAAGCCTCTGAAGTGGTTGAACGATGGGGCGCAGTTGTGAGCCCAACGTTTGATGAATTACCGATTATCTCAGAGGTATCAAAATACCCAGGATTGGTGATTAACACGGCAACGGTTTGGGGAATGACCGAAGGGCCTGCATCCTCTGAAATCACCGCCGATCTCATCACCGGGCAAAAACCTGTGATCGATCCGAAAGCGTTTAGCCTTGCGCGTTTTGATAAATAACGAGTACTATAGGTAAGTCGTACCAATAAACCATTCACTTAATTGAAATGTAAGGAGTTTATGATGCGTTTAAAACAATTGTTATTAGCAGTTCCATTTGTCATGGGCGTTGCAAGTGCCGATACAAATCTAGAAACGGAGGGCTTTGTGGCTCATAAATTAAATGGCATGCCAATCGCGGAGTCTGTTGAGATTAGCGCGGGCAAAAACATCATTTTCTTAAGCGGAAAAGTCCCAACGATGAAAGAAGCGGGGCTTCCAGCGACAGAATTAGCCTCATACGGGGATACTGAAGCGCAAACAGTGAACGTGCTTGAGCAGATTAAAGCGCACCTTGAAGAGCTCGGTTTAACCATGCAAGATGTGGTTAAAATGCAAGTCTTCTTAGTGGGCGGCGAAGAGAATGACGGCTTCATGGATTTTAAAGGATTCATGAACGGCTATACACAATTCTTTGATGGCGAAAGCGATAAACTTCCCGCACGTTCAGCGTTTCAGGTGGCAAAACTTGCGAACCCTGCATGGCGCGTTGAGATTGAAGTGACGGCGATCCGTCCATAGTCGTCACCATGTGACAATCTGACTATCTATATATAGAAGGCGCAAAATGCCTTCATCAAAAACCTCGGTATGAATATTTCGCCGAGGTTTTTTCTTAGGATTTTCTATAAAAATCTTGTCTTATAGGCTACCCTAATGTAATGTTTCATTTTTTTAAGTAAACGAGGGTGAATCTATGACCGATCTTGTCTTTGGATAACTGATTTTTTTGCCAGGCATTTTAAAAGTGCTGATTCTCGGCTTTTTTATCTGGCTCTTTGCGCGGGGATTTTATCGTAAAAAACTCTACGCCGGCACAATTTGGCACCCCAATTTGGTGGACATTAGTGTCTATTTTGCCTCTCTTTATATCAGCCACCTGATTCTTCTATTTATACAAGGCTTACAAGGTTAGTAAATGAACGCGACATTAAAACGATATCTGATTACGGTTGTGATGGCTTTTATCATGATTGTAGTGGCGTACCAGCTGTGGAATTTTTATATTTTGGGCGGTTGGACCCGTGATGGAAAAATTCGTGCCAATGTGATTCAAGTCTCGGCGCAGGTTTCGGGGAAACTCGTGTCACTTCCGATCGTGGATAATCAATATGTGGAGAAGGGCGACCTGCTATTTGAGATCGATCCCACCGATTATGAGATCAATCTGAAAAATGCTGAAGCGCAGCTTAAACAGCTCGAAGTGCGCCGAGAGCAAGCGAAACAACAATATGAGCGCCGTACCAGTTTAAGCAACGCCGCCGCCATCTCGAAAGAGCATCTTGAAGAGGTGAAATACAATTTAGATCTATTAAATGATCAGGTGGAGCAGGCCCAAATTGCGGTGGAAAAAGCAGAACTTGATCTGAGCCGTACGAAGATTCACGCCGAAGCGAGCGGCTATATTACCAATATGAATATTCGTGAGGGGAACGTGATTCCAGCAGGGCAGCCGCTATTTGCCCTTGTGGATAAAGAGAGTTTCCATGTGGTCGGGTATTTTGAAGAGACCAAACTCAAGCATATTGATGTAGGCTACCGCGTTGAGATTATTCCTTATAATGGCGCGCCGAAAATGTATGGCTATATCACCGGTTACGGGCGGGCGATTTTTGACCAAAGTGCGCAAACGGCGGAGCAATTACTGCAATCGATTCAGCCCAATTATCCGTGGGTAGCCCTTGCAAAGCGGATTCCGGTTAAAATTGCCTTCGATCATAGCAGTACGGAGATTGATGAGCGCCATCTTATTGCCGGAACAACGGTTACGATCATTGTGCTCGATGAGAAACAAGCAAAGAAATAGACATCTATGAAGGATCTTGATGCAGCGCCGAGAGCGCAGGAAATGGACGAAGTCCAGACCGAAAAAATCGGGGCAGAGCCAACCGGGACGGGACGTGAAAAAGGGCTAGCGATGCTCCAAGGGCTTGGTCGCTTTTTTGCGAGCCTAAATTATTCCTATGGTTTAAGAATGATTGTAGGGATTGCGCTTGCGTGGTTTGTGGCATTTCGTTTGCAAACCGATAAACCCTATTGGGCGATTATGACGGTGATGATCGTCACCTTGCCAACGCAGAGTGAGCTTCTTGAGAAGTTTATTGCACGGCTCATTGGTACGGTCGTTGGGGCGATTAGCGTTAATATTATTGCCGCCTACGCGCTCGATGATCAGTGGTTATTTGTGATCTATATGGCATTTTGGCTCGCGCTGTGTGCCTATTTAGCCAGTGCGCGCAGCTCGATGCTCACCTATTGTTTCTCGCTTTGTGGCTATACTTCGGCGATTTTAGGGTTTAGCCTCTCGGTGATTCCGTCATCCTATATGGTGTTTCAAATTTCGCAAGCGCGGATTTTAGAGATTTGGATTGGGCTCGTCACTGCCTTTTTTATCTCAATGTTGTGGCCTGCCTATTTAGAGCACCGCGATATTCGCCATAAACTTCGCGCCAAACGTTTTAAAGTCCGCGAGCTCTATGAGATGTTATTAACGCCGGGGCAGGATCATAAAGCCTTTGCGATGCAATATAAATCGACGCTTCAGGATCTGATGGATTTTCGGGATCGGGTGTTTCAGAGCTTTTTATCGGTATCGACGGAGCGCAATGAAGTACTCTCGATCTATCAAAATGGGCACCGCTTAATTACCGCAATGTCCGGCGTGTTATCGCTTGAATCGATGAAACACGATCTGATCGAAAGTGATCGGGAAGCGATGATTGATTATCTCGATAGGCTGCGTGAGTGGTTTTTAAAAGGACGGTCGCGGGAGCGGAAACTGGCCACAAAACCGGTCGCGCCGGATGCCTTACTCTCGAGCAGTAAAGGGCGTTATTTTGTCAAACAGCTCGATGATAAATTGATGGATCTATTGGCGTTAAGAGCCCCCGACAGCGATCGTGCTGATCTCTATATTCCAAGCATTCGCATCTATTATAGTGACCGAAAAGAGGCGCTTATTAATGGGGCGAGAACGTTTTTGAGCATCATTGCCGGGATGGCATTTTGGATGGGAACGCAGTGGGAAACGGGCTATATTCTGCTCGTTTTAATCGGGCTGATTTGTACGCTCGGGGCGACCTATCCGATGATTAATAAACTCCTCACGGTGACGCTCGTACTCACCATTTTTATGACGGTGCCGGTCGCCTATATGCTTAAATTTGGCGTGTTGATTAAAGCCAATGGTCTATTGCCGGCGATGCTGATTGTGCTCCCGATCTACTTTTTTGCGGCGATGATTAAGATCCGTTCGCTCATCGGTTTTCTGATCGGTTATGCCTTTATGCTCTCGTCAGTATTTTTGATCGGGTTTGCCAATCCGATGACCTATAATTTCGCTCAATTTGCCAATAATGCACTTTCGGTAGTGATTGCATTGGTGATTATTTTAATGATTTTTAATATCATTCGCCCAAGCTCTGATGACCGGAAAATTGAACGTATTTTAGAGAGCATTAATCATCAATTTACCCTCGTTGAAAAGAATGTCACGCCGAAAGCGGTGCGGGATTACGAGGCGTATCTCTATAGCGCGATCTATAAAGCGCGTATTATTCCAGAATCCTACGGCAAAGCTCGGTTCTTATCCTATGCGTTTT
>Ga0079226_10001294_pt1 | contig 19141 bp, 14 predicted proteins | sample Poulit2014_FD_76345 | JGI IMG/M metagenome (GOLD analysis project Ga0079226, IMG submission 76345) | Agricultural soil microbial communities from Georgia to study Nitrogen management - Poultry litter 2014 | ecosystem: Environmental > Terrestrial > Soil > Agricultural land | place: USA: Georgia... | reverse complement strand
CCCGGAATGCCATATATGAGGCCAGCTGGCAAAAGTATCATGAGGATGATGTATCTCGTGCTAATGAATTGTATGAAACTGCTGTTGAAAAAGCTCAAAAAGTTATAGATAAAAAGGAATATAGTTTAAATCCGAATTTTCAAGAGTTATTTACTTACGCAGGTGAGGAAAGTGAGGAGATTCTTTTAGACTACCAAAAGGTAAAGGGAGAGAATGGATGGCCGGCATGGGCGAATTTTGCACCAAAAACTATGGGAAATGAAGTTTTTGTGGCTCCGACACGGGAGTTGGTGGACCGGTACCCCATGGAAGATGGGTTATCCATTGATAAGTCGCCGAATTATGATTCATCTCCACCGAAAATAACATATGATAATAATGGTGATCCGACAGTCGAATCGCTGGGAATGTACGCTAATCGCGATCCACGTTTTTATGCTACAGTAGTATTTCCAGGAGCTCAGTTTAATGGAATGGTCTATAATTCTTATCCACCTTGTAGTGATGATACGCCGGATGGTTATTGTAGTCCTACAGGAGATGCGGTCGAAATAACTGATTTTACCAACACTTATACTGGATATACTGCTATGAAGTATATCGATCCACAGGATGAACAAGACCCGACAAATAGTGGATTAAATTTTATTAAGATGAGGTATGCCGGAATATTACTAATATATGCAGAGGCAAAAGTCGAGCTTGGCGAATTAGATCAGTCGGTAAACGATGTGATTGAAGATATCCGTGATCGCGTAAATCTGCCAATGCCCCAGGATGCTACCAAAATGACCCAATCTGAAGCTATTGATTTTATTCGTAACGAACGGACTATCGAGCTGGCCTGGGAGGGGCTGCACTTGGCAGATATACGTCGATGGGGAACTGCTGAAAATGTATTGAATGGCACAACACATGGCATTGATATTAGCACAAGTGATGACGGTAATTTTGAACCTGTACCGGCAAAATATACGCGTTCGTTTCAGGCGCCGCGGGATTACCTTTGGCCTATTCCTTCAGGTGAACGTGATCTAAATTTAAACTTAGAGCAGAATCCAGGTTATTAATAACAGCATCATACAGAGAGAATCTAAATAAAATATTTACCGAATAGATTTTATGGATCATGACCTGAGAATGTCCTCTATATCATCACGACCCGTGAACTTGGAGGTGAAATCTCGCTTGAGCCGTAACATTGTCACATGCAGTTGCTATATCAATCGAATTGACCTGCAAGATTCATCAGGCCTGTTGGATTCGGCCTGACGTAGATAGTTATTTTAACTGGTAAACACATGACAAAGAAATAACATGGATGGCATTGAGATGCCGAATTATATAACTCTATAGATAAAGGTAAAGTTGGAAACAATAATTAAAAATATTGATGGTATACAAAGGACCTTTATTGGAGTCGTTTCGTTACTCTTATTGGCTGCGGTTCCAGGCTTAGCACAAGATGCTCATGTTCTAAAGAGTCCTCATAAAAAAATTACGGTCTCCTTCTGGATTAACCGTGAAGGTGAAGCTCACTATAAGATTAGCCGGAAGGGGAAGACATTACTTGAACCTTCTGATCTCGGTGTCGTACGCCGTGATATGGATTTTTCGACCAATCTAACTTTGGAATCGGCTTCTGATCCAAGAATTATCGCTGAAGAATATAAATTAAACAAAGGCAAGCGCTTGAATCGTAGCTATTCTGCACGCCGCCGGGTCTTTCGGTTATCTAATGCTTGGGGATATCTATTCGACATTATTTTTCAGGTATCTGATGAAGGCGTAGCTTTTCGCTATCGTTTTCCGGGAAGCTCGGATGATCGACATATGATTGTGGAGGAACGGACAAGTTTCAACCTTCCGTCTGATGCGGAGGCATGGTTAGAACCGCTGGAAAACGTGAATACCGGTTTTGCCCGCAGTAATCCATCTTATGAGATGTTTTATCAAAAAGGTATATCTGTAGGCACCGAAGCTCCCTATGAGGCGGGCTGGGCCTATCCCGCACTATTTAATTCTGCTCATAGCTGGATTTTAATCACTGAAACAGGGTTAACACATAATTACAGCGGCACGCGTTTACGTCCGGAATCACCAAAGGGAGAATACCGCGTAGGATTTCCACAGAATGGAGAAACAATACCGGGCAAGATATTAAAACCGCACTCAACGTTGCCTTGGTCTACCCCCTGGAGAGTATTGACCATTGGGTCTTTGGCTACCATTATTGAATCAACTCATGCAACCGATTTAGCTGACCCGCCAGTAGCAGGCGACTACTCCTTTGTGAAGCCCGGCCATGCTTCGTGGAGTTGGGGTCTTCTAAAAGATGAATCTGTTAATGATGAGACACAAAAGAAATTTATTGATTATGCGGCAGACATGGGGTGGGAATATACTCTTGTCGATGTAAATTGGGATACTAACATTGGGTACGACCGAATAGCTGAGTTAGCCAATTATGCTGATAGTGTTGGAGTTGGGCTGTTTCTCTGGTATAACTCGGCCGGATACTGGAATCAAACCCCTTACCATCCTCGGAACCGACTTCTTACGCATGAGAGTAGAGTACATGAGTTTAGTCGTCTTCAAAAGATGGGAATTAAAGGAATTAAAATAGATTTTTTCGGAGGAGATGGCCAGTCAATGATCGAATACTATCAAGATATATTTAGGGATGCCGCATCCTTTGAATTGATGGTTAACTGCCATGGCTCAACGATACCACGAGGCTGGCAACGCACGTATCCTAATTTAATGACCATGGAGGCTGTTAAAGGTTTTGAATATTTGACTTTTGAGCAAGAAAACGCCAACCAGGCAGCAACGACAGCCGCTATGTTGCCTTTTGCTCGTAATTCTACCGATCCGATGGATTTTACACCCATGGTATATTGCAGGAATTAATGGTGAGGATGAAGATAAATCTATTGCGCTTGATCTTTCTTTTCTGTCAAAAAGGGAAGAACTTAAAATGATAGCAGGAGGATCAGATCAACATTCCTTTGTCCAAAAATCAATATCTTTACAGGATGATGGGGCCGTTACTATTGACATGGATGGCAATGACGGATTTGTCATTGTTGCTGAATAATGAGGATTCGAACTCTATGTAGCAGTGAGTTTTTCAGTATAGATCTTAGTGAAAATATTTATCCACTTATATTTTAATTTTTCGTTTGTATGACAATGTTTAAAAAAACAAGCTGTTACTGCTTTCTTTTTTTCTCTTTGTCTTTGTTTATGGCGGAAAGTGTAAATGCACAGACTACCATGGAGGAGAGGAATAGTCCGATTAAGCTTCAGCTATTTGACCTCTCGGATGTTCAACTTCTTGACAGTCCTTTTAAGAAAGCCATGGAGCTGGACGGAAAATATCTTCTTAAGTTAGAAGCCGATCGGTTGCTGGCGCCTTATTTAGAAGAGGCTGGACTTGAAGCTAAAGCGGAGCGTTACGGGGGCTGGGAGTCGGAAAGTGAGTTAGGCGACGATAACCCACTGTCGGGCCATACGCTTGGGCATTACCTTTCAGCTCTGTCCATGATTTATGCTTCCACCGGTAACTCGGAGTTCAGCAATCGGCTGGTTTATATCGTAAGTGAGTTAGCACGTGCTCAGGAGGCTAATGAAACGGATTATGTGGGCGGTGTGCCCGACGGCGAGGAAATTTTAAACCAAGTCCGTTCCGGAAATATTGAGGCTAAACCATTTTCATTGAACGGGGGTTGGGTTCCCTGGTATAATCTTCATAAGCTGTTTGCCGGCTTGCGCGATGCCTACCGTTATGCGGGTAGTGAGCAAGCGCTGGAGGTGTTAATAAAGCTTTCTGACTGGACGGTTGACTGGGCATCAGACCTTTCTGATGAGCAGCTCCAGAAAGTGCTTAAGACAGAGCACGGTGGTATGAAGGAAGTGATGGCCGACCTTTATGCGATGACGGACAATCATGATTACCTGAAATTAGCCCAGAGATTCACTCACCATAGTATCATGGACCCTTTGGCCCACCAAAAGGATCAGCTTGAGGGGTTGCATGCCAATACTCAAATTCCGAAAATTATTGGTGCCGTCCGTCAATATGAAGTTGCTGGGGATGAAAATTTGCGTGAGTTATCTCAGTTCTTTTGGCAAACGGTTGTCCATAATCGTACGTATGCCAACGGCGGCAATAGTGATCATGAACATTTTGGACCCAAAGGAGGCATAAACGCAAAACGTCTTAGCCGTTCTACAACCGAGACGTGCAATACGTATAATATGCTAAAGTTGACGCGCCACCTGACTCAGTGGGAAGCCGATCCGAGTTATGCGGATTATTACGAGCGAGCACTTTATAACCATATTCTTGCCTCTCAGGATCCTAAAACCGGCATGTTTGCCTACTACATGTCGATGGAGCCGGGCTTTTACAAAACGTTCAGCAAACCGTATGATTCATTTTGGTGCTGCGTGGGCACAGGGATGGAGAATCACACGAAGTACGGCCGTTACATTTATATGCATCACAAGAATGATGAGCTGTATGTCAATTTGTTTATTCCTTCCGAACTGGAGTGGAAAGAACAGGGGATGTCGCTTCGGCAAGAGACCGATTTTCCCAAGGCCGGAGAAAGTATGTTTACGATCCAGATGGATCAGCCCCATAAGTTTACGATTCAACTGCGGCGCCCGTACTGGGCTGGCGATGGTTTTAGTATTTCCGTAAATGGGGAAGAGGTCGCTGTACATCATGGTCCAAGCAGCTATATCGCCATCACCCGCACATGGCAAGACGGCGATACCATGTCGGTGAATCTACCGATGGAAATTCATACTGAACCGTTGGGCGAGAATCAAAATAAGATTGCTTTTTTACAAGGTCCTATCTTGCTGGCGGGCGTGGTAGGTAAAGATGTACCCATTCCGGGCCAGTACGCAACCAAGCAATATCATTTTTTCGATTTACCGTCGGTTGATGTGCCTGCTTTGAATCCACAAAGTGATAATGCCCAACAATGGGTCCACCAAAAGGGGCCGTTAGAATTTGAGTTACAACATGTCGGAGACGCCAATGGTATCATTATGCGACCTTTTTATCAGGTAAACCATGACTACTATACGGTTTATTGGGATGTAGAAAATCATAAAAATCAATAACATCGTAGCTAGAATATTTTTACTAACTTTAATAAACATGGCTCAATATGAAAAATCTTAAAACAGTCATAGCACTCACACTTGCGGTATGTTTTCCGTTGATCATTGGATGTCGGGCCCATGCCCAGCATGCTCGTATTAAAATTGATGTCGATCGAACGGTTGGGGAGGTCGATTCGATGATATATGGCAGTTTTCTGGAGCATTTGGGGCGGGCCGTGTATGGAGGAGCCTATGACCCCGATTCTCCACGAGCGGATGAGAATGGATTCCGTAAAGATGTCATTCAGGCAGCAAAAGACCTGAACGTAAGTTCGTTGCGATATCCGGGTGGGAACTTTGTTTCTAACTATCACTGGCAGGATGGGGTAGGAGATGAGCGTATCCCAAGAATGGAGCTAGCCTGGCACAGGTTAGAGACCAATGAATTTGGGACTAACGAATTTATGAAATTTAACAACAAGATTGGCTCAGAGCCTTATTTTGCCGTTAATATGGGAACGGGAACGATTACCGAAGCCCAGCGATGGGTTGAATACACGAATGTAGAGTCCGGTCCCTACTATGCGGAACTGCGAAAAAAGCACGGCTTCGAGGAACCCTGGAATATCAAATACTGGAGTTTGGGCAATGAAATGGATGGTTTTTGGCAGATTGGGCATCTGAATGCCGAAGATTACAGCAAAAAGGCAAGGGAAGCTGCGAAAGTGATGCGGCTGACGGATCCCGATATTAAGCTTATAGCGGCGGGGTCCTCCAATTTTCGTCCCGATGCCAGCCCGATGTACTGGAACCGCGTGGTGCTGGAAGAGCTGAAAGATGTGGTGGATTATTTGGCGCTGCATATTTATGTGGGAAACCCTGATGATAATTACTACAATTTTATGTCTACCCCGTTGGTGGTGGAAGACCGAACCAAAATTGTTGAAGGATTGATTAGAGAAGTGATGAGCCGGGCCGACCGCGGAGATCGAGATCCCATTTATATTGCCTGGGATGAGTGGAATGTTTGGTACCGTGCCCGCACCGGCGACTCAGCGAGTGGAGAACGCGCTCTTGAGGAGCGATATAACCTCGAGGATGCCTTGGTTGTGGCTGGCTTTTTAAATGTGTTTGTTCGTCACGCGGATATTATAAAAATGGCCAATATGGCGCAGTTGGTCAATGTAATTGCCCCTATCTTTACCAGTGAAGACGATATGTTTAAGCAGACCATTTATTATCCGCTACAGCTTTTTTCAGAGTATAACTATGGTACGTCTTTGGATGTGTATGTGGACAGCAAAACGTATGATACGGATGAATTCTATATAGGTTTAGCTGAATCGAAAACCGAACAAAAGGATGTCCCCTATCTGGACGTGTCAGCTACGTATAAGGAAGATGGCGAAGTTATTATTAATGTGGTGAATCGAGACAAGGATGAGCCGATAACGACCGACATTATTTCTCAGAAAGGTGAATTTAGCGGAGAATTGGAAGTTTATGAGGTAAATGGACCGGATATAAAAGCTGAAAATGATTTTGATCAAATAAAGGTTCAAACCGAGCAAAAGCAACCGATAAAGTCGAGTGGAACGAAGGTCACTTATACCTTTCCTCCTCATTCATATACCCTCATCAAAGGACACATTGAAACAGAATAGTATTAGGTTAAGAGGTGGATAATGAAGATCCTGAAATATAGATACATACTTATAGGCTTTTGCATAACTGGCCTCCTAATAGCCTGTCGTGACCATCAAAATGTGACCGGAGAGCATGGGAATGGAAATGAAGATGAGGAGGTTACCGACAACTTCGATGGTCCCACCTATTCGGATGATTACACATCCCGGTCCTCCTGGGCTGACCGTTCTCAGTGGAACCTGGCGAATGTGCACGATCCATCGGTAATAAAAGATTGAGACTACTTTTATATGTATCAAACTAATACTTCGTATGGAAATGTGCATCAGGGGCACGGAAACTATCCATACCGACGCTCCAAAGACCTGGTTCATTGGCAATATCAAGGCGCAGCCTTCGCAGATACCCCCTCCTGGGTTAAAGATTCCCTGAATAACCTTAGGGCTGAAATGGAGTTGCCCCCCATAGAAGACCCCAATTATGGTTTTTGGGCTCCTCATATTACAAAAGTAAATGGTACCTACCGGTTATATTATTGTGTCATTGTGACTGATCCTATTTTGGGCTCTGATGATACCCAGTACTGGACGGAGCATGCATTTATTGGTCTTGCGGAGTCGACAGATCTTTCGGCAAACAACTGGGAGGATAAGGGCATGGTCATTCACTCCGTAGCTGACGGCGTGGAAGATTATAAGCGGGATGGCGGCTCGGACTGGAGCGCTTATTTTAAATATAATGCCATTGATCCGTCGTACATCAAAACACCGGAAGGGGAACACTGGTTGATCTATGGCTCGTGGCATTCAGGTATTGCCGCGGTTCAACTTGATCCACAAACAGGCAAGCCTTTTGAACTCAATGATTTGGAAGATTATGGAACACGAATAGCCGGACGAGGTGATGTAGATTCTAACAGGTGGCAAGCTCTCGAAGCACCGGAAATTATTTACAATGAGGACACCGGCTATTATTATCTCTTTTTGGCTTATGATGAACTGTCGGTTGCTTACAATACGCGTGTTGCTCGTTCAAAAGATGTTACCGGTCCTTATTATGGAATTGATGGCGGTAATGTTACCCAAGGGGACGAGGCGTGGCCTATGATAACTCATCCTTATCGATTTAATAATCACTATGGATGGGTTGGTATTTCACACTGTTCTATTTTTCAAGATCCGGATACAGGACAATGGTATTACGCTTCACAAGCGCGCCTTCCTGAGGATGTAAGCGGTATTAGGGCATCAAATGCGGTCATGATGGGGCATGTTCGAAAAGTCTATTGGACCGAAAACGGTTGGCCGGTGGTTGCGCCCGAACGCTATGCCGGTGTTCCTGATAAGAATATCACTGAGGATGATATGATAGGTATATGGGAGCAGGTGACCCTAAAATATGAGTATCAAACTATGCAAACATCCTATAAGGTGGTCTTCAATGAGGACCACACACTTGGAGGAAGTTTAGATGGCAGGTGGTCGTATAATGAGAAAACGAACACGCTTACCGTGAACGAGGATAACTATATTGTTGATACAGCATGGGATTGGGAGGCCTCCCCAAGAAAAACCACCATCACGTATGTTGGACTGACGGATTCAGGACGTACTATTTGGGCTAAGAAAGTTAAAGATTAGCAAATGTGATGATTATTAAAATGACTAGAATTAAAAGATAAACTGAAAAATATTTATGGTGTTTACAATATTATTTAAAATGTATATATATAAATTTATGAGATCATTTTTGTCCATCGTTCAAAGAATCAATCGGTTAGCCTGGGGAAGCTTACCGCTCGGTATGGTTTTGTTCTTGACTATCAGTGGTTGTTCAGGAGACAGTTCTAAATCTCAGCAGCCACAAGAGCAAGAAAAAGCAATGCGAGTATCTAAAACTGAATACGGGACCATGCAAGACGGACGTAAGGTATATCTTTATACGTTGGCCAACGGTAACGATATGGAAGTTCAGATTATGAACTTTGGAGGCATTATCACCTCCATCAAAACACCGGATAAGGAAGGAAAGGTGGAAGATATAGCCTTAGGATTCGATTCTTTGGACAAATATTTGAGCGATCATCCTAATTTTGGGGCGTTGATTGGTCGCTATGCGAATCGAATTGCAGGGGGGGGTTACGCTGAATGGGACGACGTACGAACTTGCCAGGAATGATGGAAATAATCATTTACATGGCGGTGAAGTTGGATTTGATGAGGTCCTGTGGGAGGCGTCGGTCACTTCTGACAGTACGTTAAAGCTTAATTATATAAGTGAAGATATGGAAGAAGGTTATCCCGGGCTGCTGGATGTGACGGTGACCTACTCGCTTTCGCATGACAATGCATTGGAAATTCATTATGAGGCTACAACAACGAAAGCTACGCCCATAAACTTGACGAATCACAGTTATTTTAATCTCACCGGGAAGCCCGACAGCACGATCTTAAATCATCGCCTGAAGCTGAATGCCAGCGATTATACGCCTGTTAATGAAGAGCTGATACCGACCGGCGAGATTGCGTCGGTACAAGAAACACCTTTTGATTTTACCGAATTCCATAGCATCGGCGAACGGATTGGCCAGATTGACGGAGAGGGCTACGATCATAATTATGTGCTGAACAAGTCGTCGGAAGATGCGATGACCCTCGCGGCGTCAGTATACTCTCCGGTGAGTGGGCGGCAGATGAAGGTTTACACGACGGAACCGGGCGTTCAGTTTTATACCGGAAACTTTCTCGATGGATCATTTGAAAACCCGGAGGGCATACCTTACAGACAATATTCGGGCTTTTGTCTCGAGACACAGCATTTTCCTAATTCGCCAAACGAACCTGATTTCCCCTCAACCATTCTGGAACCCGGGGAGACCTATCACACAACGACCATTTATCAATTCTCAACACGTTAACAATAATTTATGTCACTACGTGACAACAATCAGACAATCATTATGAAGAATTTCCTTTACTTTGCATTTACCATGATCGTTAGTGGCTTGGTGCCCTTACAAGCCCAAAATTCCATGGTTATCAATGCGGATCATCCCAAGAATAAAATTAGCAAGCATATTTACGGGCAGTTTGCTGAACACCTGGGCAAAGGTATTTACGGCGGACTCTGGGTGGGGGAAGACTCCGATATACCCAATACAGATGGGTTTCGCGATGATGTTATCAACGCCCTCAAAGAGCTAGATATCCCGAATGTACGCTGGCCGGGAGGCTGTTTTGCTGATGAATATCATTGGCGAGATGGTATTGGCCCTCGCAAGGATCGACCTACACGCATTAATACCCACTGGGGCATGGTTGAAGAGAATAATGAAGTTGGGACGCACGAGTTTATGCGTTTGACCGAGCTGTTGGATACGGAGCCCTACATTTCTGCTAATGTCGGCAGTGGAACCCCCAAAGAAATGGCCAACTGGATTGAGTATATGACTTACGACGGCGACAGTGATCTGGCTAATTTACGTCGCCAAAATGGCCGGGATGAAGCCTGGGACGTTAAGTTCTGGGGGATCGGCAATGAAAGCTGGGGATGCGGCGGAAATATGCAAGCTGCTTATTATGCTAACCTGTATCGCCGATTTGCGACCTTTGCAAAAGAATATAGCGGTAATGAATTGTACAAAATTGCCAGTGGATTTTCGGACGATAACTATGACTGGACCGATACCGTTGTTAAAAATGCCGGTCATATGATGGATGCCATTTCGTTACACTATTATACTATCCCGGGCAGTGACTGGGGCAACAAAAGCCCTTCCGTAGGCTTCGACGAAGACTTGTATTTCTCGGGACTTAAGGCAGGCCTCCGGCTGGATGAATTTGTTACGCGTCATGCCACTATTATGGACAAATACGATCCGGAAAAACGTATTGCACTGGCTGTCGATGAGTGGGGCGTCTGGACCGATCCACTGCCCAATACCAATCCGGGTTTCTTACAGCAACAGAATTCTATACGAGATGCACTGGTGGCATCTACCTCGCTGGATATTCTGAACAAACACAGTGATCGCGTTCGTATGGCCAATATTGCTCAAATGGTTAATGTCTTACAGGCTATGGTGCTTACGGATGGGGAAAAAATGTTGAAAACGCCGACCTATTATGTGTTTGACTTCTATAAAGTGCATCACGATGCGATGTTACTGCCTCTTGACCTGCAGGTAGACGATTATGAATTTGAAGGCGAAAGTATTCCGGGCATTAGTGCTACGGCGTCCAAAAACAGTGATGGAGTGATTAGCCTTACGGTTACTAATCTTCATGCGACACAGTCACAGGAAGTGACTGCTGACATTCGTGGCGTCGATGTCGCCTCTGTCGACCATGCACGCATTCTAACGGCGGATGCTGTTGATGCGGTAAACACATTTGATGACCCCAAAAATGTATCACCTGAGGAATTTAACGATTATACATTAACTGATGATGGTTTGACATTGCACCTGCCTTCAAAATCTGTTATCGTTTTACAAATTAAATAAAACGAATTATACTAGGTGCAGAGAATTCTTAAAACCTGTGATACGACTTTTAACATAATTTAATATGGCAAACCATTATCAAGACTACGATCGCATCCTTGTTGCACTCGACTGTATTATCTTTGGTTTCGATCGTCAGGGGCTAAAGTTGTTGCTTATCAAGCGAGACTTTGAGCCCAAAAAAGAACATTGGTCGTTAATGGGAGGATTCTTAAAGCGAGATAAAAGCCTGGATGCAGCCGCTGATCGTATTCTCCATAAGCTTACGGGCCTTCGAGACGTATATTTAGAGCAGTTATATGGTTTTGGTGAAGTTGACCGGGATCCGGTGGAGCGTACAGTGTCGATAGCGTATTATGCGCTTGTCAACATTCGGGAGCACGACCGTGAGTTGTCGGAGCAATATGGCGCTCGCTGGTTTTCGGTTGATGAACTCCCCGGCTTGATTTTTGATCATGAGGAGATGCTGGCAGCGGCTAAAGATCGCTTGCGGTATCGAGCCTCACACGAACCCGTGGGCTTTGAACTTCTACCAGATAAGTTTACGATGCCTGAGCTTCAGATCCTGTATGAGGATATTTACGGCACTAAACTTGATAAACGAAACTTTAGACGGCGCATTTTGTCTATGGATATACTTAACAAGTTAGATGAAAAATAGAAAAAATATTCAAAGAAAGGAGCTTACTTTTATAAATTTGATAAAGATAAATACCAAGAGAAAATAAAGAATGGAGATAGTTTGATATTCAAACCGATCAAACTATAAATAGATAAGGGCTTTAAAACTTTCGCTCCCTGCTCATCAGCCCAGAACATTTGGTTTAGCATCTAAATATGTTTAATCGTACATAAACCAGACTCACGTTTTCGATCCATAAAGAAGGGACAATGAGTACTATTAAGGTTTCAAGACATGAATTTCATCATTTAACGGGTCATTTTTTTGTCTTATGATATAAAGCGTAAAATACACACTTTAATGATCGCAGTTAGAACTTCGTTTAATGATTAAAATGCTAAGATTAGCACATATAGTGATATGAAACTTGAAGATCAGTATGTCATTGGCGTTGACTATGGAACCGATTCGGTACGATCGGTACTTGTAGGCGCAGATGGCACGACCCAAGCAGAATCGGTTCACCCCTATAAGCGCTGGAATGAGGGAAAGTACTGTGTTCCCACAGAAAACCAATTTCGACATCACCCGCTTGATTATCTTGAAGGCCTGGAGCATACCCTAAAAGATATTATCTCAGAGGTTCCGGCAAGCAAAAAGGTGAAAGGCATTTCAATAGATACAACGGGCTCAACGCCGGTTGCAACGGACAAAGAAGGAACTCCGCTGGCATTGCACGATGAGCTTGCTGAGAACCCCAACGCCATGTTTATCCTCTGGAAAGATCACACGGCGGTGCAGGAAGCGGAAGAAATAACCCAGCTTGCCAAGCAGTGGGATGGACCGGATTATACCAAATATGTAGGTGGTATCTACTCGTCTGAATGGTACTGGGCCAAAATATTGCACACCCTGCGAACAGACCAGGAGATTCGAGAGGCCGCTTACTCCTGGGTAGAACTTTGCGATTGGGTACCCCATGAGCTTAGTGGTGGTGAGGATGTGCACGAGCTGAAACGGAGTCGATGTGCTGCCGGCCATAAAGCCATGTGGAACGAAGAGTTTGATGGTTTACCCAGCCAGGACTTTTTAACTGAACTTGATCCTCTTTTATCCGGCATCCGCCAGCGGTTGTTTGAAGATACCTATACAGCGGACGAAGCTGCGGGGACGATATCGAAGAAATGGGCGCAAAAACTTGGTCTTCCCGAAGATGTTGTTATAGGAACTGGAGCCTTTGATGCACATATGGGCGCTGTGGGCGGTGAAATTGAACCTTATTACCTAAACCGTGTGATGGGCACATCTACCTGTGATATCCTGGTTGCTCCTTATGAAGATGTGCAGAATAACTTAGTGGAAGGCATTTGTGGACAGGTTGACGGATCAGTTATTCCAGGGATGATGGGCTTTGAGGCCGGTCAGTCCGGTTTTGGAGATGTATATGCCTGGTTTAAAGAAATTATTCAGGAGCCGGCTGCAGATATTATTAGTGAAAGCGAGCTACTCTCGGATGATCAAAAAGAGGCGTTGATTGATGAACTGGATGACAAGTTATTGACTCGTCTTTCGGAACAGGCCGATGATATTGAAGAGGTTGATACAGGTATTGTGGCTTTGGACTGGCTTAACGGTCGCCGGACGCCGGATGCGAATCAGCTATTAAAAGGAGCTATTGAAGGACTTGACCTGGGGAGCGATGCCCCGCGCGTTTTCAAGGCGCTTGTAGAAGCGACCTGTTTTGGGGCGCGTGCTATCGTAGAACGGTTCGAAGATGAGGGGATCCCGATCAAAGGTATTACCGGTCTTGGCGGCGTGGCCAAAAAGTCTCCATATGTGATGCAAACATTGGCTAACGTGCTGGATATGGAGATTAAGATCGCCCGGGCTGATCAGTCGTGCGCTCGGGGAGCTGCGATGTTTGCTGCTGCCGCATCAGGTATGTTTGACAATGTAAACGAAGCGATGGAAGTGATGGGCAGCGGGTTTAGCGAGGTGTATACTCCTGAACAAGAAAAAGTTTCGATTTACGATGAGTTGTATAAAAAATACCATTCGTTCGGCACCTTTATTGAAAAACAAATCTCACAAGATTAAAAGAGCAGGTAAATATGAGTGATTTTAAAGAACTAAAAGAGCAAGGGTACGAAAGTAATTTGAGACTTCCCGAGCTCGATTTAGTGCTCTTTACATTTGGTAATGCCAGCGCTGTTGATCGGGATCGAGAAGTTTTCGCCATTAAACCGAGCGGGGTGCCTTATGATGAGCTAAAGGCCGAAGATATGGTCATCGTCGACTTTGATGGTAACGTCGTAGAGGGGAGTATGCGCCCTTCTTCTGATACTGAAACCCATGCGGTGTTGTATAAGCACTGGGAACATATTGGGGGAATCGTTCATACCCATTCCACTTACGGAACGGCCTGGGCACAAACCCAGCAGGATATCCCCATTATGGGAACGACGCATGCCGACCATCTGACCCAGGATATTCCCTGCGCTCCTCCCATGAATGACGAAATGATCAAAGGTGATTACGAGGAACAAACCGGATATCAGATCATAAATGCCTTGAAAGAGCGTGGCTTTTCCTACGAAGAGGTCGAGATGATACTTGTGGGCAATCACGCTCCTTTTAGCTGGGGGGAAACCATTCAGGATGCCGTTTACAACAGTGCCGTTTTGGAGGAAGTAGCTAAAATGGCCTATCTGTCGCTGCAAATTCGTCCGGATGCGCCACGACTGAAGGATACCCTCATTCAGAAGCACTGGGAGCGAAAACACGGTGAAGACGCTTATTACGGACAAGAAAATAATTAACCTTAATACTTAGAATTACCAGCATATGAATGACGATCGTAAACCTCAAATAGGACTCTTAGGCATCATGCAAGAATTGTATGATGACGATATTCCAAACATTACCGAACACCAAGAGAAATATGTGCAAGAAGTTTGTGAGCAGCTGTCGGATGTGGCAGATTGGAAATTTCCCCGTGCAGCTCGCAACCGTGAAGATATTGAAGACATATTGGCCGGCTTTAATCATCAGAAGCTCGATGGCGTGATGATTGTTATGCTTACTTATAGCCCGGCGATGCGGTCGGTGCGAGCATTGCAGAGAAACAACCTGCCGCTGTTGTTAGCAAATATCCAGCCGGAACCGGAGGTGACGACAGACTGGGATATGGATGACCTGACCTATAATCAGGGGATACACGGCGCGCAAGATATGTCTAATGCTATTTTACGGACTTCAGGGGATGATTTCGAGGTCATTTCAGCTGATTGGAAAAGTGAGGAGTTTAAATCTTATGTGGGAGACTGGGCTCGAGCTGCACAGACAGCTCATACTTTGCAAGAGATGAAAATTGCCTCAATTGGTAAAATGCACGGCATGGGCGATACCCTCATAGACGAGGCAGCCTTCACACGGATCATAGGACCTGAAGTTAATCGGGAAGATATTGGCGCGGTCTACCGTCACATGGAGGCACTTTCTGATGATGATATACAATCCCAGGTGGATATAGAAGAAGAGCGTTTTGACGTAGATGATGACATGCCGGATGAAAATTTGGAGTATGCGGTCCAAATGTATTTAGGCTTTAAGAGATTCCTGGAAGAAGGGGCGTATGCTGGCTTTTCGGCTCATTTCGATGTTTTCAAAGGGGATGGAAGGTTTGATCAAATTAATATGCTGGCAGCCTCAAACTTGATGGCAGATGGCTATGGTTATGCGGCCGAAGGCGATACGAATACCGCAAGCATGGTGGCTGCGGGGCACGTGCTCGATGAAGATGCTCATTTTACTGAAATGTATGCCATGGACTTTGAGCGCGGGTCGATGTTGATAAGCCATATGGGGGAAGGAAACTGGAAGGTCGCCCGCAAGGACGAACCGGTTCGGCTGGCTCATCGCGAGCTTGGAATTGGAGATCTGAATAACCCACCGACGACGGTGTTCAGAGTAGAACCGGGTCCTGCGACGCTTGCCTCTCTTGTCCACCTTGTTGGAGATGAGTTTAGGCTGGTCGTGGCTCAGGGTGAAGTGATGGACTCGCAGAAATACCCAACGATTGAGATGCCATATTTTCATTTTAAGCCCAACTCCGGACTGCGAAAATGCAACGACGGTTGGCTAAAGGCTGGAGGTACGCATCATCAGGTATTTTTGGCTGGTGATCAACGGAGAAAATGGAAAATGTTGAGCCGGATACTCGGCATAGAATATGTCGAGGTGTAAAAATTAGGATCATATAGCATATAAATATTAGTAACAACAAAAAATTAAATAGGAGTTAAAATGGGGACACTTGCCGTAGTAGATTGGGCTGTAATTGCTGGGTATTTTCTCTTAATTGGAGGGTTAGCCTGGTGGGTTATTAACCAAAAGACAGATACAACAGCCGATTATTTTTTGGCCGGCAGGCACTTGGGCTGGCTCATCGTAGGTACTTCAATATTTGCGTCAAATATTGGGTCTGAGCATCTGGTCGGGTTAGCCGGAACCGGCGCTACCGACGGCGTGGCCATGGCTCATTACGAACTCCAGGCATGGTGCCTTTTAATATTAGGATGGGTGATGCTGCCATTTTATATACGATCACAGGTGTTTACGATGCCTGAATTTTTGGAGAAGCGATTTTCTCCAATGGCACGCACCCTGTTATCGGGTATTTCACTTATTGCTTATGTACTGACCAAGATTGCCGTCGGTATTTTTGCGGGTGGAATCGTATTTAGTGTTCTTATCCCGGAACTTTCTTTTATGGTGCTAAATAGTTTTTGGATTGGCTCAATATTAGTTATTGTTTTTACGGGGCTCTATACTGCTATAGGTGGGCTTCGAGCTGTTGCCTATACGGAAGCCATCCAGACCGTTGTTCTTATTTTTGGCTCTGTCATGGTACTCGTTTACGGGCTTAATGCGATAGGAGGATGGGATCGTCTTTATGAAATAGTTGGTCCGGAGATGTTTAACCTCTGGAAACCGATTGTTCCTGATGGCTATCATGCCACTTGGGCACCGGTCATAGGGGATGGGAAGATGGCTTGGTATTTCAACAGTAACTACCCTTGGATGGGGATGGTGTTTGCAGCTCCGGTTGTTGGACTTTGGTACTGGACGACTGATCAATATATCGTTCAGCGTGCGCTTGGAGCGCCCAATGAGAAAGAAGGTCGTCGGGGTACGATTGCGGCTGCCTTTTTGAAAATTCTGCCGGTCTTTATTTTCATTATTCCCGGTATCATTGCTTTTGCTCTTGCTAAATCGGGTGATGTAGCAATCTTCCAGCAGGAACTACTCAATGCGCAAGGAGAGGTCATCACTGAAAATGCACAGGCTTCTTTTCCCTTATTAGTTGCGCATATTCTACCGGTTGGGGTCCGTGGATTAGTCGTCGCAGGGTTGTTGGCGGCGCTCATGAGTTCGTTGGCTGGCGTGTTTAATGCTTGTTCAACCCTATTTACGATGGACTTTTACGCTAAGTTTAAGCCGGATGCTTCCGAGGAGCATTTAGTGTGGATGGGAAGGATAGCCACGGCTGTGATGGTCATTATTGGGTTACTTTGGATTCCGGTTATTCAGGGAAGTCATGGCCTATACGATTACCTGCAGGGCGTACAGTCATATTTGGCACCGCCAATATTTGTCGTATTCTTTTTTGGTATATTCTTTAAACGACTTAATAAGCAGGGGGCATTGTCGGCATTATTTGTGGGGCTATTTTTGGGCATATTTCGCCTGGCAATAGACACGCCTGTCATGCTCGGAGATATAACCTATACAAAAGGATCATTCTTTTGGATTATCAACAACATTTTCTTCCAGTATTACAGTTTCTTCATCTTCTTAGTTTGTATTGCCGTTATGTTTGGGGTTAGTTATATGACCGATCCCCCCAATTATGAAAAAATATCTGGTCTTACTTACGGTACACTCACGGATGAAGATAAAGCAGCCACCCGATCTACCTGGAACTGGTGGGACGTTGCGCTTTCGGTACTATTGGTTGGTATCATCCTATTTATCTATATTTATTTTAGTTGAGATCTCAGTAGTTGAGGACAATATTTATGTTATGTCTGATGTACAACACAACAGCATTATTCACTTGGAGATGACAGTTCTAAAGTGAGAGATTACAATTGATGTTGTTTTAAGGTTATCTGTCGTAAGTGTTGAATATAGTTGAGCTTCTGCAGAGTCCAATAAGTAGAAGTAGTCAGGTAGTATAACCCGGTTCGGAAATTTTGTTTTGAATCACGTTCAAAACTTAACTATTATGCTACAGTAGTTATATCAAAGGGGATGGCTGGGAAAGTGAAATAAATTAAATATTCATTGGTTATTTTATCTGTTTTGTTATGGAGTGGGGCTGCTTTTTCTCAAACTACTCATTATTTGATGGCCAATGGTCATTCACACAACGACTATGAGCACGCCCTGCCTTTTTATGATGCTTATGCTCGTCATTACGGCTCAATTGAAGCTGATGTCTGGGCGGTGAATGATACACTCTATGTAGCTCACGGGCGGGATCAGATTGCCGCTGACCGAACATTCCGAAACCTCTATCTGGATCCGTTGATTACCCGTTTAGGGGTAACAGACGGCAGGTTATATAAAAATGAGCAACCGCTACAGCTATTAATTGATTTAAAATCCTCATATAAGAAAGTCCTACCGTTATTAAAAAAAGCGTTACAACCCTACAGAAAATATTTCGACTCAACTCATCATTCCTATGCGGTCCGTATTGTTATAAGTGGCAACATGCCACCGCCGGACAGTCTGGATAAATTTGATACCATTTTTACGTTTGATGGGAGGTTGGGAAATCATTATCCAGAGCAAGAGCTTCGGCGGATTACATTGGTAAGTGCTAATATAGAAAATCTGATATCGTGGGAATCTGATGATACCTTAAATACTGCCCAACAAAACAGGCTTCATCAGGTCATTGACAGCGTCCACCACGAAGGTAAGTTGATTCGTTTTTGGGCAACTCCCAACACGAATTATGCTTACGAGTCGCTAATGGAGCTGGGTGTCGATTATGTCAATGTAGACAGTTTGGCAAAATTTGAATGCCTGATAAGAAGCAAAAATAAGGACTACTAGGAGTCTGTCGGATTAAGTGGTTGTAAGATTCTAGAAATTATTTTTACGGGTAGTGGGTGCGGATATTTGGGTTTTCCCATCTTCATTTCTTTCCGTTCTTTCTGCGGCATTCCTGT
>Ga0079226_10001293_pt1 | contig 19158 bp, 20 predicted proteins | sample Poulit2014_FD_76345 | JGI IMG/M metagenome (GOLD analysis project Ga0079226, IMG submission 76345) | Agricultural soil microbial communities from Georgia to study Nitrogen management - Poultry litter 2014 | ecosystem: Environmental > Terrestrial > Soil > Agricultural land | place: USA: Georgia... | reverse complement strand
CAAAACAAGAATACTGGCTAAAATTACGGCTATGACTTTGATTCAGTTTATGAATAAATTCATATTTGATAGAAACATCAATAACATTAAAATTCAAATAATTTAATTTCACCCAACGGGTTAGAATTAGTAAAATTAAAGAATTTAATTGCCTAAAAGGGTCTTTTTATGTAGTGTTTAGCTATTTTAAGTTGTAGAAACAACAGTGTAAACTCTAACCAAGGGATATGAATTATTAAACTTCTGGACTCTAACTTGTTAGCTAAAGTGCCAATACTTATATATTGAATAAAAAGTCGAAAAAGCAAAATTCCTAAAATAATTTGCCATGGAAAAAAAAAAGAATATATAATTAAACCTATCCAAAAAAGGAAGGTGCTTAAAAAATATATTCCTAAAATCAATTTATGCTTTGTCTTATAATAGTGAAATGTCCAAGCTCTTTTTTTGCGTATATCGACCCAGTCTTTCCAACTGTTTATGGCCTCAATTTCAATATGAGCATCTTTGTTCCATACTAAATTAATGTTTCTAGAAGTCGCTACTTCATTAACAAAAAGATCATCGTCACCAACTGGTAATTTTACATGCGAAATAAATCCTCGATTTTTATAATAAACTTGACTTGTATAGGCTAAGTTTTTTCCTACTCCCATATAGGTCATTTTAGCATTGGCAAAAGATAAATAATGTATAGCATTTAATAAAGTATCAAAACGCAATAATAAATTAAAAAACCCTTTTTTTCTTTGATAGTTGCTATAACCTAGAATGACTTGTTTGTCATCAATAAAGCCTTTAGCCATTTCCTGAATCCAATTCTTAGTTAAAGGTTTGCAGTTAGCATCAGTAAATAATAAATGCTCATTCTGAGCTCGTTTAATCCCTAAGGTTAACGCATATTTCTTGCTGCCCCAGAAAGTTTCATTGCCATGAATATTACTTATTTGAATCCGATGTGCTTTGTTTTTTTCTTTAAAAGCCTCAAGTATCTCTAGACTATTGTCAGAAGAAGCATCGTTAATTAATATTAATTCAAAATCTGGATAGTCTTGCTCTAAAATTTTATGAAGGTTATTATCTAATACTTCGGCATTGTTCTTTACATATACTAGAACGGAAATAGACGGAGAGTTAAGATTTTTTATAGAGTTTTTAGTATTGGCTTTGCCTAAAGCAAAGAATAAAAAAAGATAAGCACAATTGATTAGAGTAATTGTGATAAAGAGATACAAATAAAGCATGGGCTTGTTTGAAAAGTATATAAATCTTACTTTTCTGAATTACTACTACAACTTGAGAATTGATCAGGTGTTTTACCGCACATTCCACAAGGCTCGCCTTCTTTATTCAGAAAAGGACTTTGACTCGCACAAGTTCCTGCGAATTCTCCGTCTTTTTTTGCCCATAATTTAATGGAAATACCTATGACAGATAGTAGTAATAATATTAGAGTTATAAATAAGAGTCCCATAATAGCTGTGTTTAATACTACAAAATTACAATATTTTGAGGATGTATAAACAACCTAAAGAGAATATTTGTCGATTTAAGAAGACTTTTCCTTTAGTGCTGTAGTGGAAAAATAATGATATGCATCAATGGAGTTTTAAATATAAATTACAAGTTTTTTATAAAATATTGATTTCAGGAATGATTTTTATACCAAATTTGTTTTTCACTATTTGTTGTATACAAATTGCAAATTGTAAAATATCCTTGCCTGTTGCATGACCATAGTTGACTAATACTAAAGCTTGTTTTTTATGGACTCCAACATTATTTTTTCTATATCCTTTAAGACCAGCATGTTCGATTAACCATCCTGCGGGAACTTTATATTCGTTGCCCATCTTATAAAAAGGTGCTTCAGGGTGTTTTTCATTGAAATAGATAAATTCTTTTTCAGTTAAAATAGGATTTTTGAAAAAGCTACCACCGTTACCTAGCTTTTTAGGGTCTGGAAGTTTAGATTCACGTATCTGAATTATAGCGTCAGAAATATCTTGAATACTGGGGCTATTACGATTTAGCTCCTTTAGTTTATTTTTTATAGCTCCATAATCGGTATGTAGAATATGCTCTTTCGTTGTGAGTTTTAGTTGAATTGAAACAATAATGTATTGATTTTTTGCTTCATTTTTGAAAAGTGAATCCCGATAACCAAAATTACATTCCTCAGCCGAAAAAGTTTTTAATTGTTGTGTCTTGATATGCATTGCGGTACAACTTATTAATACATCTTTTAGTTCTACACCGTATGCTCCGATATTTTGAATAGGTGCAGTACCTGCATTTCCAGGAATAAGGGATAAATTTTCTATGCCTCCATAATCTTTTTTTACGCAATACTGAACTAAATCATGCCATTTTTCTCCTGCATTGCAGTTTATTATAACATGATGGTCATCCAAGATTTTTTCTTTAATTCCTTTGATATTCATATGAATAACCAAAGCATCGATATCTTTTGTAAAAAGAATATTACTCCCTCCTCCTAAAACTAAGATAGGTTTATCAGAGTTAGAACGAAGTATTTCACTTAGTTGTATGAGGTTTTGTATAGAAACAAAATGTTTTGCAGTAACATCAACTCCAAAAGTGTTATATTCTTTTATGGATTTGTGTTTTTCAATAATCATTTTTCTTGTTCTTGATAAGTAGAAATAGCTTCTTTTAAAATATGTACTGCGCGAATAAGTTTTTCTTTTTCTAAAACATAAGCAACTCTTACTTGTTGTAAACCTTTTCCAATGGTTGAATAGAATCCAGCTGCAGGAGCTACCATCACAGTTTCGTCATCCAGATTAAAATGTTCTAAAAGCCATTGTGCAAATTTTTCAGCATTGTCAACTGGTAATTCTGCAATACAATAAAAGGCACCTTGAGGACGATTTACCTTAACGCCAGGAATTGCTGCTAGACCATTCAAAAGTATATTTCTACGTTCCTCATATGTGGTGGTGACTTCTTCAAAATAGGCTTTAGGGGTTTCTAAAGCCGCTTCACTAGCAATCTGTGCGAAAGTTGGAGGGCTAAGCCTTGCTTGTGCAAATTTTAATATGGTTTTAATAACTTGTACGTTTTTAGAAACCACACAGCCAATACGTGCTCCACACATACTATAACGTTTGGAAACAGAATCTATAAGAATAGCATGTTCTTCAATGCCTTCTATAGAAAGCACGGAATGATGTTGGGCATCACTGTAAATAAATTCTCGGTATACTTCATCAGCAATTAGAAAAAGATTGTATTTTTTCACTAATTCTGCCAATTGAATTATTTCCTGTTTAGTATAAACATATCCTGTTGGATTTCCTGGATTACATATTAAAATAGCCTTGGTGTGTTTTGTAATTAATGCTTCAAAGGCATCTATCGCAGGTAAAGCAAAGTTATTTTCCAGTTTTGCTTCAACTGGGACTACTTTTACATTGTTTTGCACAGCAAATCCATTGTAATTGGCATAGAAAGGCTCAGGAATTATAATTTCATCATTGGCATCTGCCACAGTGCTTATAGCAAATGAAAGTGCCTCGCTCCCTCCAGTAGTAACGATAATGTCTTCAGCGGTTACCTCAATATTTTTAGTTTTATAATAATCTGCCAATTTGCTTCGGTATTCTAAAGAACCATTCGATGAGGTGTACGCTAGAATATTTATATTATGATTTTTAACAGCATCCATCGCTACTTTGGGAGATTGAATATCAGGTTGCCCAATATTTAAGTGGTACACTTCAATGCCTTTTTGCTTAGCATCATTAGCATAAGGAGTGAGTTTACGAATGGGCGATTCGGGCATTATAAGACCTTTACTAGAAATTTTTGGCATAGCAAAGAGGATTTATTAAGTTGTTTTTAAAAACTTTAAGTTTGCAATAATACACATATTAAGCTAAAAACAATACTGTTTTGTACAAACTAAAAATAAAAAAGCCATCCATGGTAACTTATCGTGGATGGCTTTGTATATAAATTGTAATCTTTTCAATTTTTTATTCAGCAACATTTCCTTTGATTTTCAAAGGAGTGACTTCTTCTTTAGCATTGGAATAAACGGTGATAGTACGACGAATCGGTCCCACAAGTCGTGTGTTATATTTGACTTCTATTTCCCCAGTTTCTCCTGGAGCAATAGGCTCTGTTGGTTTTTTTGGTACAGTACAACCGCATGTTGAACGAACATTGCTGATTACTAAAGGCTGATCACCAGTATTAGTGAATTTGAATACTCGGAGTCCATCTGCCCCTTTAGAAATTGATCCATAATCTATTGTGGTTTCTTCAAAAGTCATTTCAGCTTGTGCATACGTCATAAAGCTAAGCAAGCTGAAAACCATAATCGTAAATAATTTTTTCATAATCGAGTCATCTTGTGAGCGATAAAATTAGGAAACCTTGTTTTAATATCAAAATAAAATTAGAGCTTTTATAATCTATTGGTTATCGTTATTTTTGCAACTCACACAAATTTATAAATATTATGGTCCTAAATACAAAGTATAACCCCCGAGAAGTAGAGCGAAAGTGGTACAAATATTGGCTGGAACAAAGGTATTTTCGTTCTACAGTGGATGAAAGAGAACCCTATACCATAGTGATTCCACCTCCAAATGTTACGGGTGTACTGCATATGGGACATATGCTTAATAATACCATACAAGACGTATTGATTCGTCGTGCTCGATTAAAGGGATTTAATGCTTGCTGGGTGCCTGGAACGGATCATGCATCAATAGCAACAGAAGCCAAGGTAGTGGGGATGTTAGCAGAAAGAGGTATAAAGAAATCTGATCTAACCAGAGAAGAATTTATTGAGTACGCATGGGAATGGACTCATAAACATGGAGGTATAATTTTGGATCAATTAAAATATCTTGGGGCATCTTGTGATTGGGATCGTACGAAATTTACCTTAGATGAAGAAATGACAAAATCGGTAATTCGAGTTTTTATAGATTGGTATGAGCAAGGGTATATATATCGTGGACATCGAATGGTAAACTGGGATCCACAAGCCAAAACTACGTTATCTGATGAAGAGGTATATCATGAGGAAACAATAGGAAAGTTATTTTATATCAAATATCCAATTGAAGGAAGTAATGAATTTATAACTGTAGCCACGACTAGACCTGAAACCATTTTGGGAGATACAGCTATCTGTATCCATCCCGAAGATAATCGATATCAGCATTTACGTGGTAAACGTGTAATTGTACCTATTGCTAATCGAAGCGTGCCTATAATTGAAGATGAGTATGTAGATTTAGAATTTGGAACAGGCTGCCTTAAAGTAACTCCAGCTCATGATGAGAATGATAAAATATTAGGAGAGAAGCATAATCTGGAGATTATTGATATTTTCAATGAAGATGCAACTATGAATAATCATGGTTTGCATTATAAGGGTAAAGATCGTTTTGTAGTTCGCAAAGAAATAATAGAGGAATTATCAGGGTTAAATTTATTAGAGAAAATAGAAGAAATACAGCATAGTGTAGGAAGAAGTGAACGTACTGGAGCTGTAATCGAACCCAGGTTAAGCGAACAGTGGTTTGTGCGTATGGAAGAATTGGCTAGACCAGCTTTAGAAGCTGTTTTAAAGAAAGAGATAAACTTGGTTCCAGATAAATTTGTTAATACCTATAAGCATTGGATGGAAAATGTTAGAGATTGGAATATCTCCAGACAATTGTGGTGGGGACAGCAAATCCCAGCTTATTATTATGGAAATAATGGTGAGTATGTTGTGGCAGAGACTATAGAAGAAGCTCTAGAAAAAGCAAAAGAAAAAACTGGAAACCTACATTTAGAATTAACAGATTTACGACAAGATGAAGATGTATTAGACACTTGGTTTTCGTCAGGAATATGGCCTATTTCTGTTTTCAATGGTATTCTTGAGCCTGAAAATGAGGAGATTAATTATTATTATCCGACCAATGATATTGTAACTGCTCCAGAAATATTGTTTTTTTGGATAGCAAGGATGATTGTTTCTGGTTATTCTTTTAGAAATGAAAAGCCTTTTAGCAATGTATATCTTACAGGTATTGTAAGAGATAAGCAGCGTCGAAAAATGAGTAAATCTCTTGGTAATTCTCCCGACCCTATTCAACTCATGGAAAAATATGGTGCAGATGGAGTTCGAGTAGGAATGCTTTTAAGTTCGCCAGCTGGCAATGATTTGATGTTTGATGAAGAACTGTGCAAGCAGGGCAGTGGATTTGTCAATAAGATTTGGAATGCTTATCGATTAGTATCTAGTTGGAAAATAGAGGATAAAGATGTGGATGTTGAATATGAAAACATGGCTGACTTAGCTATAAAATGGTATGAAAATAAATTCCAGCTTATACTTAAAGATATAGAATCACATTTTGAAACATATCGTATTAGTAATGTATTGATGGATATGTATAAGTTAATATGGGACGATTTTTGCTCATGGTTTTTAGAAATGGTAAAACCTAGCTATGGAGCTAGTATTACGTCTAATACCTATCAGAGAGTTATTTCTGTTTTTGAAGATAATTTACGAATCCTCCATCCTTTTATTCCATTCGTTACTGAAGAATTATGGCATCTTTTAGCAGAACGTACTAAAGATGAAGCTTTGATTATCTCTAAGTGGCCAAAGAAAAAATCAGTAGATTTAGAAATAATCAAAGACTTTGATTTTGTAAGTGAGATAATAACAGCAGTAAGGGCAATCAGAAAGAAACATAATATTTCTTTTAAAGAATCTGTATGTTTGACAGTAATCAATCACGAAGGAGCATCAAAAATCTTTGATCAAGTTTTGAAAAAAATGGTGAATATAGAACATATTACATATACAGATAAGAAAATTGACAATGCATTCACTTTTCGAATTAAATCCAATGAATATTTTGTTCCAAGTATAGGAGTCATTGACAAAGAAGAAGAGCTTAAAAAATTAAAAGAAGAGCTAGATTATCAAAAAGGATTTTTAAAAAGCGTACAAGCTAAACTGTCTAATGAACGTTTTGTAAATAATGCGCCCGAGAAAGTAGTGGAAATAGAGCGTCAAAAAGAATCAGATGCTTTGGCTAAAATTAAAACCTTAAAAAATGGAATAGAAGCTTTGAAGTAATTATTAATAAGGCTGTATGTGTATTATTCTAAACTATTAAAATATTCATTTACAGCCTTGATATATTTTTGTTTTGCTTCTTTTCGGCTAAGCCCTCTGATTTGAAATAAAGCATTAGTTTTGAAAGCATTGATAAGTGGCTTTCTGCTTGTGGGAGATTGACCTTGATTGCCTGTAGCATGTTTGTAATAAGCATATAGCCTTAATAGGACGTCTGCAGGAAATGAATCGGTATGTGAATTGATTTTTATGACAGCCTCTTCAAATTCTTTATTTAATTGCAGATCTTCTTTATCCATAACTATTATTTTGCTAAAATGGTTATCCCTCCTTTTACTTTTTGATTTAATGTGACTTGAATATTTGTATCTAAAGGTAAATAAATATCTACTCTTGAACCAAATTTAATAAAACCACTATCCTGGCCTTGAATCGCATCGTCACCTACTTTGGCATAGTTAACAATACGCCGAGCCATAGCGCCGGCTATTTGACGAAAAAGAATAGGGCCAAAAGTTTCATTGTTAACTACTACAGATGTTCGTTCATTTTCTTCAGAAGATTTAGGGTGCCAAGCTACTAAATACTTCCCAGGATGATATTTAGAATAAATTACTTTACCACTAACGGGATAACGAGTTACATGAACATTGATTGGCGACATGAAAATAGAAACCTGTAGTCTTTTATCTTTAAAATATTCAGGTTCGAAGACTTCTTCAATTACCACAACCTTTCCATCTACAGATGCTAAAACTTGTTGATCAGAAATTGTGAAATTACGTTTTGGATTTCTGAAAAATTGTAAAATCAAAACGAGTACTAGTAAATTTGCTAAAAACAAAAAGTTTTTTAAAAAAGCAATACTAATAAGCTTGTCCACTAAAATACTTATAAGGATACAAGATACTAGTGTAATCAAAATAATTTTATGTCCTTCTTTGTGAAACATAACTATTAAATTACAAAAAATAAATATGCAAATATAAATGGACTGGCATATATAATACTATCTAGCCTGTCGTATATTCCGCCATGTCCTGGCATAATTTTTCCACTATCTTTTACACCAGCTTTTCTTTTCAACTTAGATTGTATCAAATCACCAATGGTACCAAAAACACTAGCTACTATACCTATAATAATCCAATGTGATATTAACATTTCAGTATAAAAATATTGTCCAATTATGAATGCTACGATGAGGGTTCCTAATAATCCTCCAATAAACCCTTCCACACTTTTCTTTGGAGAAACACTTGGAAATAATTTTCTTTTACCCAAAGTAACACCCACGAGATATGCGAAGCTGTCATTCGTCCATATTAATAAAAATATAGCTAATAGTAGTTCAGGTTTATAGCTTACTTCTAAATTAGAAAATGCAATACTTGCCATAAAAATAATGCCTCCAATTAAATATAACACGCTCAAACTAATAATATTGAGTGTAGAATAAATCATTTCTTTATGCATAAATAATTGATAAGCAATAAAAAGATTAAACAAGCAACTGGCTATCAATAACGTTGGAGCGAAGATACTATTCTCCTGGTTATAAAGTGAAATTAATCCGAAAAATAACAATAAATATAAAGGGAGGTAATGTAAAGGCTGGCTCAGATTTCCTAATAAATTTAAGAACTCTCTAAGGCAAAGAGCACCAAGAGTTCCAAAAATAAGGAGTGTTAGGGTTTTATCTATAAACAAAGTAGAGACGATGAGGGATATATATAGCAAACCCGACAAACAACGTATAAGTAAATCTTTCATTTTATAAATCTTCCATCAATAATAGGTAGAGGTTTTTATTAGAATTCCCATATATCATGAAGTCGTCATTATTATTATCACCAAAATGTCGTATAGTAGTGATATCTACGGGGATACTTTTTTTACTCTGTTGATTTATAATTTGCATTCCATCACTAATATTGCCTACAATTTGACTAGTTGTAGCAAATAAAACTAAATTGGTAGGTAACTCCCAGAGCTTTCTACCCTTTAATTGATTTGACGAAAGTAGAATCGAACCTTTATCAGCAACTAGAGATTCACATGTAGTTAACATGAATGAAGCAGTGTCTCGATGTATTTGAAATTTTAAATTAAATCCATCAAAAGTTTGAATTAAGTGTTTATCAAGACAATAGACTTCTGTCTCATACCAGTCATTTTCTACTAAGATATTATCAAAAGCATCGAATATCTCATTTTTATTTTCACAGTATAAAAATTTCCCGCCATTTTTTTTAAAATTTATCGTAAACTCTTCATCAATTGGAGGCTTATCCTCAGGTAAAAACTTGTTTGCCTGAGAGTTGTCAGGTGTTGATTCCTGTTCTTTTTTTCCTATATTTAATAGTCTTTTGAATAGACTCATACGACAAGTTTTGAGAAGTTCTATATAAGTAATAAATCAAATATACTGAATCTAAACGAATTAAAAAGCAAGTCGCGATGAAATGCTACTTGCTTTTATGAAGTTAAAATTATTAATTAGGAGGGTTGTTTGTCATATTTTCTTCAGAAGAATCTATATTTTTATCTTCCTTAATTTCCGTTTTTTTATTAGTAAGTAAATTATCTTCTCTTTCTTGTCTTTTTAATTCATAACCTGGAGTGCCAAAAATACGCTCCAAACTTTCTTTGAAGATAACTTCTTTTTCTAGTAACTCTTCTGCCAACTCGGTCAATTCATCTTTATGCTCTTCTAGAATCTGAATTGCCCTTTGGTATTGTGTTTCGATGATGTTTGATATTTCTTCATCAATTTTTTCAGCAGTTCTCTCACTATATGGTTTTGTGAAATTATATTCAGATTGTCCTGAAGAATCATAGTAAGTGATATTTCCTATTTTATCGTTCAATCCATATACTGTTACTATGGCTTTTGCTTGCCTAGTAACTTTCTCTAAATCATTAAGAGCTCCTGTTGAAACTTTGCCAAAGATGAGTTGTTCTGCAGCTCTACCTGCCAATGTAGCACACATTTCATCTAACATCTGTTCTGTTCGAACTAAAGATCGTTCTTCTGGTAAATACCACGCAGCTCCTAGTGATTGTCCTCGTGGAACAATAGTAACTTTTACTAGAGGCGAAGCGTGCTCTAACATCCAGCTAACTGTAGCATGTCCTGCTTCATGGAAAGCAATAGTACGTTTTTCTTCTTGGGTGATAATTTTATTTTTCTTTTCCAAACCACCTACAATCCGGTCAACAGCATCTAGAAAATCTTGTTTTTCTACTGCAGTTTTGTTTTTCCGAGCGGCAATTAAGGCTGCTTCATTACAGACATTAGCAATATCTGCTCCAGAAAAACCTGGAGTTTGTTTTGCTAGAAAATCAACATCCACTGTGTCGTTGGTTTTTAAAGGTTTTAAATGAACTGCAAAAATTGCTTTTCTTTCTCGTATATCAGGCAAATCAACATATATCTGTCTATCAAAACGTCCCGCACGCATCAAAGCTTTATCGAGAACATCTGCACGGTTAGTGGCAGCTAGTACAATTACATTCGTATTTGTTCCAAATCCATCCATTTCAGTTAACAACTGGTTGAGAGTGTTCTCTCTTTCATCATTGGAACCCGAAAAATTACTCTTTCCTCTAGCTCGTCCAATAGCATCTATCTCATCAATGAAAATAATAGAAGGAGATTTCTCTTTAGCTTGCTTAAATAAATCTCTAACTCGTGAAGCCCCTACTCCTACAAACATTTCTACAAAGTCAGATCCAGAAAGTGAATAAAAAGGAACTTTAGCTTCACCTGCAACAGCTTTTGCTAAAAGTGTTTTACCCGTACCTGGAGGTCCAACCAGTAATGCACCTTTCGGGATTTTCCCCCCTAATGCCGTATAACGATCAGGATTCCTAAGGAATTCTACAATCTCTTCTACTTCTTCCTTTGCTCCTTCAAGTCCAGCTACATCTTTGAAGGTAACTTTTATATCCGTGTTCTCATCAAATAACTTAGCTTTAGACTTTCCGATATTGAATATTTGACCACCTGGACCACCTCTGCCACCAGAAGACATACGTCGCATTAGAAAAATCCATATCCCAATGATGACTAAGAATGGTAAAAAAGAAATGAGAATATCACCAAACACATTTTTATCGGTTTTCCACTCTACAGTAGTACTTAAATTGTTTTCTTCCTTTATTTGAGTAATACTATTCTCGAAATTTTGTAAATCACCAAATTCAAATTGATAACTAGCATCTTGCGGAGTAGGAGAGAGGAAGTTACCGCTAAGCTTATCTTTATGCTCTTCTTTCTGTTTTGCTTCGCTTGTTAGGTATATTTCAGCTTTATTCTTGTTAATTATCTCTACTCGTTCAACATCGCCTTGAGCTAAAAATTTTTCAAATTCAGCTTGGGTAGTTTTGGTAGGTTGTCCCCATTTATTTCCTCCAAAGATATTCACACCGATGAATAACATAATGAGGGCTGCCCAAATCCAATAAGTATTGAATCTAGGCTTTTTAGGTGGTGTTTTTTTAATATTATTTGCCATTTGGCTTCACTTTTAATTTAATATGATGTTTCAATTTTAATAGATTTCGCATCCCCCCAAAGTCCTTCAATATCATAGAATTTTCGAGCTTCAGGTTGAAAAATATGTACTACAATGCTGACATAATCCATTAAAGTCCAATTCGCATTCGGAGTGCTTTCAATATGCCAAGGTTTATCCTTCGTTCCTCGACTGACCGTTCTTTGGATGGAGCCTTCGATGGCATTGACTTGCGTGCTAGAATTGCCAGTGCACAAAATAAAATAATCGCATACTGTATTGTCAAGCTCTCTGAGATCTAGAATTTCTATATCTTTGGCCTTAACGTCTTCTATACCTTGTATAATTAAACTTAATAGGTGGTCGTTGTTTTTATTTTTTGTCATTCAAAGTTTTTGATTTCCGCAAAGTTATTATTTTTTTGCAAGTGAAACGCCTTTTAAGCGAACATAATCCACTAAAAGTCAATTATGAATATAATCAAACTTAATGCCACAGACTCCACAAACTCTTTTTTGAACGAATTAGCTAAAAAAAGAAACTTAGAAAGTCCTACTATAGTTATTGCAGAAAATCAAATTGCTGGGAGAGGACAGCGTGATAGTCCTTGGTATTTTGAACCCTCAAAAAGCTTGGCGATGAGTGTGTTCGTTAGACCTAATCAGCTATTGATACAAGATCAATTTTATCTTTCTATGGTTGTTGCGGTAAGTCTTGAAATGGTTCTGAAAAGATATAATCTTCCAAAAGTAAAAGTGAAATGGCCTAACGACATCCTGTCACGTTCTAAAAAAACTGCTGGCATATTGATTGAAAACACAGTGAAATCTGAATTAATATATTCAAGTATTATAGGGATAGGGTTAAATGTTAATAATGAATCTATACCACATTTAGCGAGAGCAGGTTCAATGTTTACCCAAACACAAGTGAAATTCGATAAAGAAAAAGTGGCTTTGGAAATAGTAGATGAATTATTAAGAAATTTTAAAAGATTAAACAACCATGATTTCTATTCTATAAAACAAGAATATGAAGCAAAACTGTTTAGAAATGGTAAGGTTTCTAGTTTTAAGGACGTTCAAGGAAGGCTATTTCAAGGTATCATCCGTGGGGTAAATAATTGTGGACAACTTATGGTTGAGACTTCCTTAAGTCAAAATAAACTTTTTTGGCCTAAGGAAGTTTCATTAGAATATTAAGACAATTTTGCTATATTATTAATCAATGTGTCTATGAATTTTTTAATTGGATTTTTTATCATCATTGCCATCATGGGATTGAAATTTCCTTCGAAAATCAGATCTGTTTCGACTTTATTGGCTGATAGTTCATTTAAATTTGCAGTAAGTGTAAAGGGAAGCTTGTCACTAATAGCTCCTAGTATTACTTTATCGGGTTGTTGAACATCTTTGATTTCCAATGCTATTTCAGGCATTCCTTTAAGTCCAAATACAAAAGCATTTTCCCGAAGAATTTCAAATTTTACTGTATTCTCAGGCATGAGTTGTTGATAATTGTTTACATTTAGTAGAAAGTCATGTAATTGTTCTTTGGAAAGTTGTACTTCAACTTTTTTACTTATAAGTTCCATAATATTTTTAGTTAGGTTCCCAACGATCTGGTTGTTGACTCCATTGTGAAAGAAGAATTGACTCTTGGTCGGATATATATTTAGATTTCTCTGCTTGGATTAATAAGTTTTCATAATTGCTTAGTGTGTAAAGGTTAATGTTAGCTTTTTCAAAGTTCTCATTTGATATAGCAAAACCATAAGAAAAGATAGCAAACATGCCTTTTACTTTTGCACCTTGATTTTCAAGGGCTTCTACAGCTTTTAGACTGCTTTTACCCGTGCTGATTAAATCTTCAATAACTGCTACTCTGCTTCCAGGCTCTAAGTGACCTTCGATTTGGTTTTTTCTTCCATGTTTTTTAGGTTCTGGACGAACATAGCAAAAAGGTAAGTTTAGATAATCTGCAACTAATGCACCAATTCCTATAGCGCCTGTTGCTACCCCTGCAATAATATCTGGCTTGCCTATGGTTTCCTCAATTTGTCTAGCGATGTGTTCACGTAAATAATTGCGAATACTCGGATGAGATAAGGTTATCCGATTATCGCAATAAATAGGTGATTTCCATCCCGAAGCCCATATAAAAGGGTTTTGTGGTTGTAATTTTATTGCATTAATTTGCAATAATAACTTGGCAGTTTCTTGTGCTGTCTCCTTATTTAAAACCATACAACAAATGTATAAAATATTTATAAAAGATATTCCTATTATTCTTTCTACACAAAAGAATATTGGTAAGCAATATACATCTATTCCTCTAAAAGAAATAGATTTTCGAAAGCTTATTAAAAATATTCAGAAAGGTAAGCTTGAATATGTCAATCTATATCACGAAAAAGAAGAGATGCTTGAGTCGTTACTTTTAAAAAAATTGCCTGTGGTGCTGGCAGCTGGAGGAATGGTGATGAACTCTAAAATGGAAGTGCTTTTCATAAAACGAAATAATCGTTGGGATTTACCTAAAGGTAGAGTGGAAAAAAAAGAAGCTATCTGTGCTGCTGCTCTTCGTGAAGTAGAAGAAGAAACAGGAATTGAAAATTTAGAATTAAGAGAGTTTATAACCAAGACATATCATGTGTTTAAGCGTAATGGGAAATTAAAATTAAAAGTTACACATTGGTATAAAATGTATTCCGATTATGAGGGTAAGTTTTCTCCTCAGCTAGAAGAAGGCATTGAGAAGGTGCGTTGGAAAAATTTTGAGAAATCACAAAAAGCATTGAAAAATACATATGCTAATGTAAAACTTTTATTTCCGCAAGAATATTTGCTTTATCATCCCAATGAAAAGTGATGATATATGGTTTCTAAAAGTCCTCTTGAGCATACTAAGATACCCAAGAGGACTTTTGGAAAAATCTAATCCTGTTTTTGAGTGTTATTTACTACTCATTGTAGCTAGAAATTCTTCATTATCACGTGTTTGTTTTATACGGGTTTGGATAAATTCAATAGCTTCTACTGGATTCATTTCAGATAGATAATTTCTTAATATCCACATTCTTTGTAATTCATTTTCATCAAATAATAAATCATCACGTCGTGTGCTGGATGCCATTAAATCAACAGCTGGAAATATTCGTCGATTGGAAATTCTTCGGTCTAATTGTAATTCCATATTACCAGTACCTTTAAACTCTTCGAAGATTACTTCGTCCATTTTAGAACCTGTTTCAATAAGTGCGGTTGCAATAATACTTAATGAACCTCCGTTTTCGATATTTCGAGCTGCACCGAAGAACCTTTTGGGTTTATGTAGAGCATTAGCATCTACTCCTCCACTAAGAATTTTTCCACTAGCAGGTTGAACCGTATTATATGCTCGTGCTAGACGAGTAATAGAGTCCAATAAAATAACAACATCATGTCCAGATTCTACTAATCTTTTGGCTTTTTCTATAACAATATTGGCTACACGTACGTGTTCACTAGCTTCTTTATCAAATGTAGAAGCAATAACTTCACCGTTAACATTTCGTTGCATATCAGTAACTTCTTCTGGTCGTTCATCTATTAATAAGATAATTTGATAAACTTCAGGGTGGTTAGCAGCTATCCCGTTTGCAATATCTTTTAACAACATCGTTTTACCTGTTTTAGGTTGAGCTACGATCATTCCACGTTGTCCTTTGCCTATTGGAGCAAATAAATCAATGATACGAGTCGAAATTGTACTTTGTTTTTCAGCAATTTTAAATCGCTCATTTGGGAATAATGGAGTTAAATGCTCGAAGGCGATTCGATCTCTTATTTTTTCTGGGTCTAAACCGTTTATTTTATTTACTTTGATTAGTGGAAAGTATTTTTCACCATCCTTAGGAGGGCGTACTTCTCCAAGTACTGTATCTCCAGTTTTTAATCCAAAAAGACGTATTTGTGATTGTGAAACATAAATATCATCGGGTGAAGTGAGGTAGTTATAATCGCTAGAGCGTAGAAATCCGTAGCCGTCTTGCATAATATCTAATACTCCTTCACTTTCAATTATTCCATCGAACTCATAATCAGGCTCACGGTATCTATTCCTTTTTTCGCGATGATTCTGTTGCTTTTCGGTTTGTGGTTTATGTTCTTTATTGGAATGAGTCTTATTGTCTTTTTGGTGCTGCTGACGGTTCCCACGATTAGTTTTGTGTTCTTGCTTCGTGCTTTTATGTGACGGAGCTTGTGTTTTCTTTTTTTCTGTATCCGTATTAAGATTGGGATTAGACTCTTTATTGTTTTTGTTTTCCTGCTTTTTATTAGAAGCCGTTTCGTTAGTAGAGATTTTCTTATGACGGACATGTTTTTTATTGTGTTCCTCTCGATGAGTTTTTTTGACCTTATCAGAGGGGGCTTCTTTTTTAGTGGGAAGCTCGTCCACAACTGCTTTTATGGATTTAGGGTTTGCAGCTTGGAAATCAAGTATTTGGTAAACCAAATCTAATTTTCTAAAACTTCTAAATTTCGGAATGCCTAAAGTTTTGGCAAGCTCTTGAAGTTCAGGAAGTTTTTTTTCTTTTAATTCTGAGATTTCGAACATGTAAATTTATGGTTGGTATTTAATTTTTTTAAATGGAATTTTTTATCAAAAAAAGATGGTTTGGTTTCTCAAAAACTAATCAAGATTTTTAATGATAAATTTTATGAATTCGTAATCAAGTTGTAAGCAACTCAAATGAAGATAGTTATATTCTATTTGATGCAATATTACAACTTTTTTTTTAAATAGACATTTTTTCTTAAAAAAAGAAAAGCTTATTTTTGTGCAAAACGAAACCAATTCATAGAATGATACAAAGAATTCAAACTATATATATGTCGATTGTCGCAATATTGATGATCATTTTATACTTCTTTTTTCCTGACTTTACATCTTCTAATGGAGAAGTGGTCATGCATAAGAATAGTTTATTGATAATATTTCCTATATTTGCCTCGATTTTGTTGGCAATTATATCTATATTTAAATATAAGAATCGTCAAACGCAGTTTGTATTGAATCGATTGAATAGTTTGTTCATTTTCATATTACTGGGAGTTTTCGTTTACATATCGCTAGATGTATCTGGAGAGATGGAAATCTCAAAGAAGGGTATAGGGCTTCTTCCTATTATTTCTATCGTGTTTTTAGTGTTGGCCAATAAGGCCATTCAAAAGGACGAGAGGCTCGTAAAATCTATGGATCGTTTACGATAAACCTAAATCTTAGTATATTAGTGCGAAAACCCTCCCGTTAGTATGCCATACGGGAGGGTTTTTCTATTCCTTATTTATTATCTTTTCCATTCGATGACTTCAAGGTTTTGGATATTCGCTTGATTTATCTCAAACCTTAACATTGTCCGGACTTTATGAAAACCACTCTTACCAATAGCTCCAGGATTCATATGAAGAATTCTTCTACTCTTATCAGGTATAACTTTTAATATATGGGAGTGACCGCTGATGAAAATTTTAGGTTTTTCCGCTTGCAGTATTGCTGGAACTCCAGGGCTGTAACGTCCAGGATACCCGCCGATATGAATCATACATATTTTGACTTTTTCAATTGTGAAGTTTTGAATTTCTGGATAAATCCTTCGAATTCGATAATCATCAATATTACCATAAACGGCACGAAGTGGACGAATTTTTTCGATTGCTTGAGTGACTTTCAGATCTCCTATGTCACCTGCATGCCAAACTTCATCGACTGTGTCAACGTACTTTAAAATATTAGAATCTATATAGCTATGGGTATCACTGAGAAGCAGAATTTTAGTCATGGAGTAAAATTGAAAACATTAATATTAAGGTTGATAATTTATTTGTAAATAGGTGTTTTGTATATTTGCTGTTCAAAAATACAGGATTCTTTGCGATATTTTTTAGAAATAAGTTATAATGGCGCCGCCTATCATGGATGGCAAATTCAACCCAATGCTTTATCCGTACAAGAAGTTCTTCAAAATAAATTGTCTATTTTGTTAAAAGAACCTATTTTGGTAATTGGAGCTGGAAGAACAGATGCAGGTGTTCATGCTAAACAAATGTTCTTACATATGGATGTATCAAAAGAATTATCCGATATCTCTAATTTAATTTATAGATTAAATTCATTTTTGCCTAGAGATATTGCAGTACATCAAATTTTTAAAGTAAAAGAAATAGCGCATGCACGATTTGATGCAATATCTAGAGAATATCATTATAAAATTTCTTTAAAAAAAAATCCATTTAATCTCGGTCTGGCTTGGGATTTATATTCCTTAAATTTAGATTTTAATCTTATGAATCTTGCTGCAGAAAAAATGCTATATCACACTTATTATAAATGTTTTTCTCGTTCAAATAGTGATGTGAAAACTTTTGACTGTATAGTGCAAAAGGCAATATGGATTAAAGAAAATGAAGAGTTGCGATTTGAAGTTGTAGCTAATAGATTTTTAAGAAATATGGTCCGCGCTATGGTAGGAACCTTAATAGAAGTAGGAAAAGGTAAGTGTACAGTAGAAGAGTTTATGATGATTTTGAATAGCGGAGATAGAAGAAAAGCTGGCGCTTCAGCACCTGCTCAGGGTTTATATTTGCATAAGATTACTTATCCATTAGAGGCCATTGTAATATGAGAGAAGTAGGTAAAGCATTTGATTTTAAATTGTTTCGAAGGCTATTAAAATTTGCCCAACACTATCGTTTTGTTTTTTATTTAGTTGCCTTTACAGCTATTGCAATTTCTGGAATTGCTATTTTACGCCCGTATTTACTTCAGTTAACTATAGATGGCCCCATAAAAGGTAAAGATACTAATGTTTTATTAGTGTTTGTATTGTTAATGCTTGGAGCCTTATTATTGGAAGTTCTTTTTCAGTTAGTATTTATATTTTATGCCAATTGGTTAGGGCAAAATGTTATAAGAGATATAAGGAATAGCTTATTTAAAAGAATGCTGAATTTTAAAATGCAATATTTTGACAAAAGTGCTGTAGGAAGATTAACGACAAGAACAGTGAATGATATTGAAACGATTTCTAGTATTTTCAGTGAGGGGCTTTTTGTAATCATAAGTGACTTATTGAAAATGTTAGTGGTAGCAGGTTTTATGCTATTTCAAAGTTGGCGATTAAGTTTAATCGTTTTTGCAATTATGCCTCTGATACTTTATGCAACAAGATTGTTTCAGCGTGCTATGAAAATAGCTTTTGAAGAAGTTAGAAATCAAGTTGCTAATTTAAATAGCTTTGTTCAAGAGCGTATTACTGGAATGAAAATCGTCCAATTGTTTACTAGAGAGAGACAAGAGTTTGAAGCTTTTAAAGAGATAAATGAAAAACATAAAAAAGCTTGGATAAAGACCGTTTGGTATAACTCTATATATTTTCCTATAGCAGAACTCTCTTCAAGTATTGCTTTAGGATTAGTGGTCTGGTATGGTGGACTTAATAGTTTGGGAGGTGGAATCGTTACTTTAGGT
>Ga0079226_10001292_pt1 | contig 19165 bp, 15 predicted proteins | sample Poulit2014_FD_76345 | JGI IMG/M metagenome (GOLD analysis project Ga0079226, IMG submission 76345) | Agricultural soil microbial communities from Georgia to study Nitrogen management - Poultry litter 2014 | ecosystem: Environmental > Terrestrial > Soil > Agricultural land | place: USA: Georgia... | reverse complement strand
TTGCACTCGTCCTGTACACCCGAGGTGGCTGGAATTTCCTGATGGCCGCAGTCAATACCCTGCTGAGTATGGCTTTTTTCAGCTGGTTTATCACCCTGTTAGTCCGAGGTGAGTTGTTCAGTGAGCAGTTCACCAACCTCTGGTCAGACAATGGCGTCCATGAGGACAACTTGTACACCCTGGCAGTGATATTCGGCTTTGGAATAGCCGTCATCTCCATCTGGGATATGATCGACGGCTGGGTCAGAGCCACTCGGTCCAACCGGTCAGCAGAATCCAAATGCGGGGCGCTCGCGACCTAATATTGAACTCGCAGTTAAATGAGCGGCCTTTTCTGTGCCAGTGACTACGTTTCTGGATGGGATAAAAAGCTGTTGAGGGTAAGTAGAAGGTTCTTATCTCCCTGGTGTTCTTGTAAGATCCTGTTTGACTCAGAAGGAAAATTATGAGTTGTATCACACCTTTGTTCAAGCTATAAACATATACCGGAAGAGGCTTGTTTTATGGCAAATGTTCTTGTGCTTGCACCTCACGCTGACGACGAAACGCTTGGCGTCGGAGGCACGATCGCCAAACACCTTGACGAAGGTGACGACGTTGCTGTTGTTATTGCAACTGGCCCGGGGAATGCATCGGACGGACATCCGTTATTCACACAAGAAGAATTTGATACGGTGCGTTCTGAAGCTTCAAGGGCTTTAAAAGGGTTAGGCGTATCAAGACTAACCTTCGGAGACTTACCTGCTGTCACGTATCCACAACAGCCCGTATGGCAAGTCAATAAGGAAGTGCACCGTTTAATTGCGGAGCATGAACCGGAGATTTTATATGTTCCGTTCCCTTTCGATTTACACGGGGATCATCGTTCGCTATTTCACGCTGCCAGTGTCGCTTGGCGACCGAACACGGAGATGGGGCAACGGATAAAACGCGTATTAGCGTACGAAGTGCAGTCCGAGACCCACTGGAATGTGCCATACCTTGAACCGGGGTTTACCCCGAACATATGGGTAAGTTTGAATGAAAGCCAGCTTGAGAGGAAACTTGAAGCGCTTGGGTGTTACGCTTCGCAAATGTATCCTTTCCCCCATGCCAGGTCAGTCAAGGCTGTAGAACATCTTGCCCGGTGGCGGGGGAGTCAGCAAGGCCTCGATGCAGCCGAGGGATTCGTTCTCATTAAGGAAACCTGGTAAATCCCACCAGAAAAGATCATCATGAACAGTTCTCAAACAGCTACTTGGCAAAGCGATCACAGTACCGTTCAGTCGGATCAACTGCGTTCAACAGAACTTTGGGTTCAGCAAGAGATCCTCAACCGAAATAGCTCCTTCTACGAGAAATACGGCAAACGGATATTCGATGTCTGTGTGGCCGTAACCGCCGGGGTAGCTGTTGCCCCAGTTGTAGCTACTGCTGCATTGGCTGTGAAGATCGAAACTCCAGGGCCGGTGTTGTTTCGCCAACAACGAGTCGGTAAAGGTCTGACGACCTTCAATATCTATAAGTTGAGAACTATGCGGCACGGCAACCGTTCTACTGGAGAAGTCCTTCCCGGAAATCCGGATACAACACGCGTCGGACGGGTTTTGCGCAGGTTGAAGATCGATGAGCTGCCCCAAATTTTCAATGTGCTCCGCGGAGAAATGAGCATCGTCGGGCCGCGCCCACTTCTTGCAGACACCCTTGAGGAAGTGACCGAAGATGGCAGGCATAGATTCTTAGTGAAACCGGGACTTACCGGTCATGCTCAGACCAACGGCAACATCACGTTGAGCTGGCCTGTCAGATGGCGCTATGACAGGATCTATGTCGACAACCTGTCGTTTTCATTTGATATAAGAATTCTGCTGAAAACCTTGTCAGTCATACTTTTTGGTGAAAAACCCACGGGGCAGGAATAATGGGCACACAGACTATCCGGGCTGCGGTGGTGGGAGCCGTGGGCAGTAGCGCTGTCGCAGCACGTCATATCGCGAAAAGTGGCATACAACTTGTTGGCATAGCCGGGCACGAACCTCGTCAGGAAGAGTCGCATCTCCGTAGTCTCGCGAAAGAACTGGCGGTTGATTATTTCGGATTTGAACGGGTGAACGACAAATCTGTCGTTAATCAACTTCAGGCATGGGACGTCGATTTCCTGTTCGTTGTAGGACTCTCCCAACTAGTCTCATCTGAGATCCTCTCGACAGCTCATAGGGGGTGCGTAGGCTATCACCCTACCGCGCTCCCCAAAGGTCGGGGCAGAGCACCCGTTGCTTGGATTGCTCTTGGCCAAGTTCCAGCAGCTTCGACATTATTTGAAATTGCAGAACATGCTGATAGCGGCGGGATTCTCGAGCAAGTGCCGTTTCAAGTTACCGAAGACATGGACGCGGCGGATGTTACAGCAGAATGCTTACGAACCCTCGCACAAGCGATGGACCAACTCCTACCCAAATTAGAAAAACTAGACTGGTCCCCAGTGCCTCAGGACGATAGCTTAGCTACATTCCTGGGTAAACGTGACCCAGGGGACGGCTTGATTAACTGGCATGAGTCGGCACGAGAAGTGGATGCGCTCATTCGCGCGGCAGCTCCGCCCCATCCCGGTGCATACGTTTACAGTAAGGGCCAGCGCCTCAGAATTCTACGTTCTGGCGGTGTGGTTAAAAAACCGAAAGCTGCCGGTGTCATTGGAAAAGTCCTCCGGAAAATAGGCGAGCACTACGAAGTTCAATGCGGCGATGGGGTTATTCGTATCGGCGAGATTTGCAATGATCATGGTGAGCCTGTTCACCTTCGAGACGGAACACTGTTGGGGACACGGGTCGAAGATGAACTCCATGCACTGAAGAAAAAAATACAGGAACTCGAAGCCATAGTTTCGAATCTGACGGCAGCTGATAACGAGCTGCGTGAACGGCAATAGTGCGCTGCTCACCGCTGTGCACATCGTATGTTGACCAAGACCAACCCGAGGTACATAATCCTCTGGGTTCAAAGCGTGCGTGATGATCTTCGTTAGGATGCTCATATTTAGAGCGTCCAGAACATCGCCAAGCCAGCCCTCAAGACGCTGTTGAACGAGACAATTTCTGGCTGTGTTTTCATCCAATTCGTGAAGAATTTTTCGCCGCAAATTCCCCAATGTTGCTAGCGATAAGGGCGCTGATAACGGGGTCATCATGATCTCGGGCATTCGTGATGCCAAACCAAAACCTAGCCTCCTAGCCTAGCCGACCGACAGTATGTGCAGGCCATCGGAACTCAAATGCGGGCAATTAATTCACGCCATGAATTCAACAAATTATCGCCATGCAGGCGCCTGCAGGAATCCGAGTCAACCCTGCTGAGTTGATGAAGCAGTACGGCAGGTACTGGTGTCATTTCGGCATCGGCTGCGCTGTAGGGTCGCAACAACCCGAAATGCGCCCTCCCGCAGCGACCACACAGGCTCTTGTCGTTGGCAGTCCATTTCATAAGGTACGCGCAGGTTTGAATATCGCCACGAATACCCGCTTAGCCTTATGCTGCAGCAAAGCTAGGGGGCGAACTTAGCGATAACCAAATCGCAACTAGGTCCATAGAAGAGCCACACTATTCTCACCAAACACGCATATTTTGTGAAAGGCGTGCGAATACTAGTTGAAAATTGCTGTAATCCTTTGAGCGCGGGTCACTATCAGTCAAACCTAGCTGAATATTCCGCCAGCCACCTGGACTGATAGCACTCCTTGAACATTAAACCCAACGCAAACCTCGCGACAACCTGCGCCCCATCAAGCGCTTTCCCACAACCGCTAGCTAGCCGTTGGGGTGCGAACCCCAAGCTTCAAACTAGTCAAATGGCTAGTGATTGCCTCGCGCTGCCTCCCTAGCCTGTGAATTAGCTGAGCTCTTGGTCACCGTTTGCTCAATGGAAATGTCACGCAGCCACATCTCAGCGCTCACACACTACAGGATGCTCACACATCATAAGGAGAGGTCGGTCCGCCATGGCGACGTCTATAACGCATATTAACGCGCAGAGCCGAGCAGTGTATCGCGGTGACTTCCGATGACCGCTTTACACGCAGCAGAACAACCTGCAAGATACGGACACCATGGCAAACCCCGGTTTCGGACCGCACAATACTACTTCGACATAGCCTGCTGGGCGGTGGCCATCGTCGCAGCCTACCTGGTCTACTATGATTTCTCACTCACACCTTCGACCGCGGTACTGGTCATAGTGCTCGTGTTGGTGGCAGCGTTTGCACAATTCACATTTGGTTGGGCTGCCTTTCTTTATCGCTTCCGGTATAGTACTGGCAGCTTTGACGAGATACGCGCCTTGTTGAAGACCGGATTCGCCACCGGACTGACCATGGTAATTGCCAACTTGATTGCCGGATACACCATTAACCATCCGGTGATGATGAGCGTGTTGATTATCCCGACTGCAGTCCTGATGATGTTCGGAGCACGGTTCGTGCAGCGTTTGCGTCGTCTGGCACGCGCTGTGCCAGACCGCAGAGCAGCTCGCACCTTGGTCATTGGTGCCGGTGAGGTCGGCACCAATCTGATCCGCCAGATGGTCACCACCCCCGGTGCAAAATACTGGCCGGTGGGATTGATTGATGATGCGCCAGAGAAAGCTCATGTACAGCTCTATCACGTTCGAGTGCTTGGCCAAGTCGAGCAACTATCCGAGCTCATCTTGCAAACTGGATCCAGAGTGGTCGTTGTCGCAGTCGCCGAACCGGCCCCACGGATGCTACGCCAGGTCCAAGAGATCGCAGCTGAACACGACGTTCAGGTCAAAGTCATCCCACCATTGCATGACCTGCTTGAACGCGGTGTTCGCCCAACTGATCTGCGTGATATTTCGATAGATGATCTGCTCGGCCGTGAACCCGTCGATACGAATGTCGAAGACATTGCCGTTTACCTAACCGGTGCCCGAGTACTGGTCACCGGCGCCGGCGGATCCATTGGTTCCGTGCTATGTGAGCAAATCAGCCGCTTCAACCCAGCCGAGCTCATTATGTTGGATCGTTGCGAGACTGGACTGCAAACAGCACAGCTTATAGTCAACGGTAACGGGCTACTTAACACCAAAGAGACCGTATTAGCCGACATCCGCGATGCGGACGCGCTGCGCAGGATCTTCGAAGAACATCGACCACAAGTCGTCTTTCATGCTGCGGCACTGAAACACCTACCCATGCTGGAACGCCACCCAGATGAAGGCTGGAAAACCAACGTCGTCGGCACACAGAACGTCCTAGAAGCAGCTGCGGCTGTGGGCGTTGAACGCTTCGTTAACATCTCCACGGACAAAGCGGCAAATCCAACCAGCGTATTGGGCCACACCAAACGTGCGGCAGAACAGCTCACTTCCTGGATGGGCCAACAAACCCAACAACGCTATTTGTCGGTTCGGTTCGGCAATGTGATCGGCAGCCGAGGATCGATGCTGCCGACTTTCACTCGACTGATCGAACAAGGCGGTCCGTTGACGGTGACCCATCCGGATGTCACTCGATACTTCATGACGATCCCCGAGGCATGTCAACTGGTGCTACAAGCCGGCGGCATCGGAAGCACCGGTGAAGTGATGATCTTGAACATGGGGGAACCAGTCAAGATCCTAAACATCGCCAAACGGATGATCGCCATGTCGGGTAAAGACGTTGAAATCGTCTTCACCGGGCTGCGCGAAGGAGAGAAGCTCCACGAAGAGCTCACCGCCGAACATGAAGATGCGCGCCCTTCGGCACATCCGTTGATTAATCGCACGGTTGTGGAACCGCTATCGATCTCAGAGCTGACCTACAGACCCACTTCTATGAGAGTTCAGAACTAGAAATGACTGAAACTAAGATCCCTTTGACCACATCCGATCCCATCATCACCGAAAAAATTCATCTCTCAAGTCCTGATGTTGGACCAGCGGAAGAAGCAGCTGTCATGGCAGCATTGCGGTCAGGGTGGGTCGCACCAGCCGGACCGGATCTGGATGCTTTCGAAACAGAAGTCGCACAGCGAGTCGGCGTGGATCATGCCGTGGGTCTCGCATCCGGCACCGCAGCACTTCATCTGGGATTGCTGGCTGTGGGCGTTGGACCCGGCGATGTGGTGATCACTTCAACGCTGACGTTTGCAGCTACCGCCAACGCTATTGCCTACACGGGCGCCGAACCGTTCTTCATTGATGTTGACCCAACTACGGGCAACATGGATCCTGAATTGCTCGACATCGCGCTGCACATGTTAGAGCGCGGCAATAAGCGGGTTTCGGCGGTACTTCCGGTGGATCTGTTTGGTAAGGCCGCCGATTACACCGCGATTGAAGAAATTGCGGCAGGCTATGGTGTACCAGTCCTAGCAGATGCAGCCGAAGCAGCAGGTGCCTCCCATGCGGGTCGCCCAGTCGGCTGGTGGGCTGATGCCGCGGTGTTCTCTTTCAATGGCAACAAAATCATGACCACCTCTGGTGGTGGCATGTTGCTAACCAACCGAGCCGAGATCGCCGAGCACGTACGGTATCTATCGACGCAAGCTCGCCAGCCGGTTGCACACTATGAACACACCGATATCGGCTACAACTACCGTCTCAGTAACCTGCTGGCAGCCCTGGGACGAGCCCAATTGGAACGTCTCGATGCAATGATTGCTCGTCGTCGTGAGATCCGAGACGTCTACCGGCAGTGGGCTGCTACGAAACAAGGAATTGAGATCCTTGGCGGTGCCAACGATGCCGAAGACAACTGTTGGTTGACCCCTTTGGTCTTCGACCAGTCGAAAACCCCGGTTGCAGTCGAGGTGCTCATTGAGATTATGGCACAGTATCAGATCGAGGCCCGCCGGGTCTGGAAACCCATGCACTTACAACCGGTCTTCTCCGATGCCCGCAACCTGTTAACCGGCTCAGCAGAAGAACTCTTTGCCAACGGGGTTATGTTGCCCAGCGGTTCAAATATGACGACCCCGCAACTCGAGCGCGTGTTGAGCGTGCTGGATGATTACACCGGAGGGCGTTTGTCATGACCAAACGAACCGTCGATATTCTCGCAGCGAGCCTCGGGTTGATCACGCTGGCGCCCGTTTTTGGTTTGCTGTGGATTTTGATCCGCATCAAACTTGGAACACCAGTGATCGTCACGCAACGACGCCCCGGCAGAGACGGCGAGTTGATTACTGTCCGGAAGTTTCGCACCGTGCACGAAGACGACCCAGCCAGTGGTGTGTTGACCGACGACCAGGCTGCGACCAGTTTTGGTCGCGGGCTGCAAGCCAGCAACTTGGCGCAACTTCCCGCCTTGGTCAATGTACTCAACGGTGAGATGAGCTTGGTGGGACCCCGACCACTCAACGTGGAATACCTCGCCCTGTACTCGCCACACCAGGCTCGTCGCCACGAAGTCCGTCCCGGCCTCACCGGGCTCGCCCAGGTCAACGACGACCAAGCGCTGACCTGGGAAACACACTTTGACTTCGACGTCCACTACGTTGACCATCACACGCTGTGGATGGACCTGAAAGTCATCATCTTGAGTCTCACCCGCACGATCTTCACAACGGCTCGTGATGACCAACGCCTTTCAACCATGATGCGGTTCGTCGGTGCCCCACCTCACGATGGACTGACCGAAGGACCCGTCAACGACCGCTGGGACGATCTGTGGGATTCGTGGCAACGCAGCACAGCCGCCAGGAAGATTGGTAACCACGAGGGCGCCGACCCCAACACGACCCGCCACTGGGTCTACCTCGACGACCACGAGATCCCTATCGGGATTGCCGGGCTCTCTGGTTTAGGCGGTCCGGAACTCTATGCCAGCCTCGTGTTGGGCCCGAACCACAACACACCGATGACGGTCGAGACTCTGCTGCACCGGTTGCTACATAACGGCAAAGTCTACGATGCCCACCGTATTTTCTTGCGGCTCTCCGAAACCAGCCGAGAACTTTTGGATAGAGCTCAGCAGCTGGGTTTCGTCCCCATAGATCTACCCTCCCACAGGCCTCATATCGATGAAGGTGAAGTGCTTGTGGCCTTCGCAGCACAGACAGGAACATGATATGCGCATTGTTATCAGTTCAGCCGGACGCCGGGTCTACCTCGTCCAGTGGTTCCAAGAAGCGCTTTACGAAGCGGGCCTGGTAGGAGAGGTAATCGTCATTGAGCACGATCCGAACGCTGCCACAGCCGCTGCAGCAGACAGCTATCGTGCGATTCCGGCGTTCACGAGCCCGGAGTATGCCCCCGCAATGCTCGACATCATCGATGAGCTGCAACCCGAATTGTTCCTCTCGCTCAACGACCACGAACTCACCGCATTGTCCGAGGGCCTGGCAGATGAACTGCGGGCACGCGGAGTCGTGACACCCGTACTCGATGAACAATCACACCGGGCCGTGGCTGACAAGCTGACGATGAGCCAAGTTTTACAACAGGCCGGTATATGCACCCCACGCACCGTCTTACTATCCGACGTCGCGGCCGTGCAAGATCTGCTGTGCAACACCAACAACATCGTCGTCAAAGACCGGTGGGGTAGCGGCTCGTCAGGGCTGCGGCGCTTCACTTCCGCGCAAGCCTGCCGCTGGGTTGAGCAGCGTTACCACCATGCCACTGGCACCGAAGCGCATCGTCTCGATGACATCATCGTCCAACCGGATGTCGGTGGGATTGAATACGGTCTGGATGTCATTACCGCAGTGCGTGGGGGACCGGTTGCCGGCGTACTAGCCCGCCGGAAACTTGCTATGCGTCACGGCGAAACCTCCAGCGCCAAGACCGTCAAGAACACCCCGTTCATCGGGCTGGCCGCCGCGCTCAATGCTGCCCTAGGCATCCGAGGCAGCGTTGACGTCGACGTACTGGTGGGCGACGACGATGTGCCATACGTCATTGATGTCAATCCACGTTTTGGTGGCGGATATCCGTTCATGCACGTGGCAGGAGCTGATGTGCCACACTTCTACTTGGCCTCAACCCTCGGGTTTGCGCCACGACCGGACTGGGACCAGTACCGAATCGGCTACATCGGTTCCAAACACGAAGGCATCATCGGCTTTGACACTGCAGACAACCCGGCCGCACAACCCGCGAATCGGCGCCAGCCGCTGACGAGCCTAATCCAGAAACGGGTAGGAATCTAATGTTTCAATTTCCACATGAAGGCCAGTCTCGCCAAGGCTTCACCAGCCGAGACACCAACAACGGTTACCCCATGGAGCTGCGCACCTACTGGCGTATGCTGTCGAAGAACTGGTGGATTGTTGTAGCCGGCGCCCTGGTGGGTCTGCTGCTGGCCCTTGGCGCATCAGCTCTAATCACGCCAAGATATCAATCAACAGCAATCCTCTACGTCTCAGTTCGAGGTGCCGGTCTAGATGCTTCTGGAGGGCTCTTCGAAGGTACAAGTTACGCTCAAACTGTGGTGACCAGCTACGTCGACATTGCGACGACGGCCATTGTGCTAGATCAAGTCGCAGAAGAACTCGATGGGGCGGTTCCTCGTGAGAACATGAACGAACTGTTTACTGTGGAGTCTCCAGCAGAGTCATCACTGTTGAAAATCTCAGCTGAACACTCCGACCCTGCTACCGCAGCCGAACTCGTCAACACTGCCGGCGAGGTCATCGTTGAGGTGGTAGAAAACGACATTGAAGTGGCAGCTGCCGGTGGTAATAGTCCCGTGCAGGTCCGCCTTATCGATCCCGGTGTGGTCCCTGCTGAACCTACCAGCCCCAATGTAGCGCTCAATAGCGCACTGGGACTCTTGGCTGGCCTGGCATTAGGCATTGCGCTGGCGATCCTGAGAGGTTCGTTGGATACCCGCATCCATTCGGTGGCAGACGTTGAAGAGATCACCAACGTACCGGTGGTTGGTCGCATCGCATACGACGACCAGATCACACGGCGGCCGCTGATCGTTCATGACGATCCGCGTAGTCCACGCACAGAGGCCTTCCGCACCACGAGAACCAACCTCCAATTCTTTGCCTCAAATGACCACGCACGCGTCTTTGTAGTTTCCAGCGCAGCCCCTGGCGAAGGGAAAAGCCATGTGGTCGCAAACCTCGCGGTGGCGCTCGCCGAAACAGGTGCACGTGTGGCCCTGGTTGAAGCAGACTTGCGCAGACCACGGTTAGCACAAGTGATGGGCATTGAAGGTGCGGCCGGACTCAGCGATGTGCTTATTGACAGGGCTCCACTGGAAGATGTCTTACAACCATGGGGTCCTGGCAATCTGGTGGTCCTACCTGCCGGACAAATTCCGCCGAACCCTGCTGAGCTGCTTGGTTCCAAGAAGATGCGCGAACTGCTTGACATGCTGCGCGAAACCGCAGATTACGTCCTGATCGATGCCCCGCCGGTCTTGCCAGTCACAGACGCTGCCATCTTGACGAATTATGCATCGGGCAGCCTGCTGGTCAGTTCCATTGGGCAAACCAGAGGTCAAGACCTCGACCAAGCCATTAGCTCCCTGGAAAATGTTGGAGGAAAAGTTCTGGGGTTGATCGTCAATAAGGTTCCAACGCGAGGCTCCGGCAATGCCGGGTATGCCGCATATCGGTACGAGGCTGACAACGTTGAAACCCGCACCTCCCGAGTATCGAGGGCGGCATGACGACACTTCGCATCCTGACCATCTGTACCGGCAATATCTGCCGTTCCCCATTCGCCGCGAAACTGCTTGCCTCCAAACTTGATCGGACACAATTCAAGGTCACCAGCGCAGGGACTTCAGCCATGCTGGGTGATCCGATGCAAGAAACGATGCAGCGTATCGCTGCTGACATGGGTGTCTGGTGGAGAGATGAGCACAGTGCTCGTGTCCTCACACACGGTTTGGTGGGGCAGGCTGACCTGATTTTGGGTATGGAACGTGAACACCGCAGCCAAGCAGCAAAGCTGCAGCCCAGTGCAGTTCGGCGTGCGTTCACGTTGCTCGAATTTGCCCATATTGTGTCGTCCATCAATGATGATCGCCTTCAACAGCTGCTGTTTCAGCACAAAAGGAGCCCTACCGCAGCAATTGACGCGGTCATGCGAATGCGCGGCGTCGTACCGAGACTGAGCCCAGAACATCTTTATGATCTCCAAGACCCATTTGGTAAATCTCGCCAAACCTATGCACGATCAGCAGCGCATATCAGCCAGGCAGTTGACCAGATTGTCAGCTTTTTCCAACGTACTGCAAAGCTCACTGCGGCGTCACAGGATGGCCCGTCAGCAATCGTTGGAATGCAGGACAGAAAGTAAGCCTCATGCAACGCAGTCATCTGACACCCCAGCAGCCACCGACCCCCGCATTGGTTTTGGACGTTCCGAAACTCGACTCCTTCGTCACCCGATTCCAAGACGCTCTGGCTCATGGCTGGCCCAATTCCATTCTGTCGTACTCCTTCAAAACCAACGCATTGCCCTGGCTGCTGTCGTATATGCGAGAACGTGGGGTGTGGGCCGAAGTCGTCTCAGACACCGAGTATGAACTGGCCTTAGCGATGGGTTATGCCCCAGATCGAATCGTATACAACGGTCCGATCAAAAGCCGTGACCGACTCTGGGCCGCACTGGTCCAAGGTTCCGTGGTCAACCTTGATTCCAAACGCGAAGTCATATGGACCGCAGAACTGGCAGGACGGTTGCCCGAAACCACGTTAGCCGTTGGGTTACGGGTCAATTGGGACGTCAATTCGTATTGCCCCGGCGAAAGCACCAGCACCAGCGCCCACAGCCGTTTCGGATTCAACCCTGAAAGCGGGGAACTCGATGCAGCCATCACCACCCTGACTGACGCGGGCGTAAACATTGCTGGATTGCATATGCACCGCAACTCGCAGACCCAAAGCATAGCCGTCTTCCGGGCTGCTGCAACCGTGGCCAAAGAACTCATCACTTCCCGAAATCTCCACCTGGACTGGGTCGACATTGGTGGAGGATTCTTTGGCGCCGAAGACAACCAGCCGACCTTTACCGAGTACGTGACCGCAATCCGTGAGGTGCTAGACGACGTCGTAGATCCAGCAGAAACACAACTGATTGTCGAACCCGGCGGCGCACTCATCGCAGTGCCGGTGGAATTTCACGCTTCTGTCATTGATATCAAACAGGTCAACGACCAGACATTTGTGGTGACGGATGCCAGCCGTACGAATATCGATCCACTGTTTCGTCGCAAACGACCATTCCAATATGAGCTTCAAACCGAAGCCACCGAGACTCGCCCCAGTCAAACCATTGGTGGCTTCACCTGTATGGAGGACGACCGCCTCATGGAACTGCCCAACGAGCGGGCCTTAGCGATGGGGGACCGAATCATTTTTTATCAGGTCGGGGCCTACACCATGTCCTTTCAGCCCCAGTTCTTTATTGAACCTCCACCTGCCGTCTATGTACGCACACACGCAGAGTTGATCCAGGTTCGACCCAAGTCAACGGTGCAGGATTATGTGCAAGGCCAACGATGGATGCCAGTCAAGGACACTCTGGACGACGCACCGAATGGAATGGGCCCATGGCTAGCACCCTCGGGGTAGAGCATCGCCACCCAGCAGCCTTCAAGCGTGCACCCTTATTGCTCTTTTTATTGGGTATCACGCTCAATCAGACGAGCGTTATCTTCGACATCAACCTGTCGATCGCGGATGTATTTGCGTTCCTCATCTTGATGATGATGATCCTCACCGCACGGATGGCTATTCCGCTTGGCCCAATAGTCTACTTTTTGGTGTTATCCATCTTGGTTATCACCATGGGCGGTTTTGTTGTCCCACATCTGTTGCCGATTGAACACAGTTTGCTTGGTGTACTAACGGATTACACCAAGCTGGTGACGTCGTTTGGCTATTTCTTGCTCGGCGTCAATATTGTCCGTGCGGGCCAAGCCCGTATCGTCATGCGCTCTTATATCTTTATGGCCGTACTCATCGGCATCATCGGCGTAGTTGGAACCACGTTGCCCTCGATTCCGAGACTGGAATTCATGTTCCACTGGGAAATACGGTTCAGCGGCCTAATGAACGACCCCAACTATTTCGCGCTCATCCAGTTGATCGCCATGGCCTTCCTGTGGCATGACCCGGATATTGCGCGCCGTTTCCGCTACCCGGCGCTGATGATCCTGGCAGCTTCAGTTTTGGCATCAGGCTCCAAAACTGGTTTGCTCACATTGCTGATCTTGTTGATGTGGCGCGGGTTTCACACGGTTTTCTCCTCGCCACATCAGGGCCGCTACGTATCGCCCTATCGGGCATTGTTGATCGGGGTGGCGATCTGCCTGCCCGTGCTGGTGCTTATTGTGATGCTGGATTATTCCATGCGCATGAGTGTGGCAGCCAGCCTTGACGAGGTGCCTGCGCTGAGCCGGCTGACGCCGTTGCTACTTGATTTCGAAACCGGAATTGAAGCCGACGGTTCCGGACGCGACTCTGCATGGTCGGATGCGTTGCCAATTATTGGGTTATTCCCCCTTGCCGGTGTTGGCGTTGGCACCTACCTGGGGATAGCAGCTGAATTCAGCGACGAACCAATACTTGCGCATAACACGTACTTACAGATAGCCGCCGAATGGGGACTCGTCATGACGGCGATTTTCCTGGTCTGGGTAGGCATCTTACTGCTCAGGCGCCCCGCACCAGGCACCAATATGTCGATGTGGCACTCGACCCGCGACGCACTGTTGGTCATGCTCATCGGCTCAGCCGGAATTTCCTTGCAAAACTCGCGTGTGCTGTGGCTCATCGTTGGCATGCTGCTGGCAGTACACCTATTCTCTCGAGCCCGACAACCCCTCCAGCAGCACCCACTCACCCAGAAGGTAAAACAATGAAAAAAGTCGTTCTCATCGTAACCGTTGAAGATTCTGCATTGACCTTTTATCGAAATTATGTGCGTTTCCTGGTCGGCCGTGGCTGGGAGGTGAGTGTAGTAGGGCATTCAAGTGGTGCACTAGAAGCTTGGGCAGCTCGTGAAGGCGCTACTGGCTATCACATCCCGTATGAGCGGGACCCATCGGTGGTTAAGGATCTGCGGACGCTATGGGCCACTGTGCGGATGTTGCGGCGGATCCGTCCAGCTGTCGTGGTCTCAGCGACCCCGAAGGCCGGACTGTTAGGCACCCTGGCCGCACGACTGGTCGGAGTGCCGGTGCGTATCTATCAATTGTGGGGCATGCCGTTGGAAACCGTCACGGGACTCAAGCGCAAGATTCTTGATGTCGCCGAACGCACATCCATCCGGTCCGCTACCCAAACGGTGGCCAATAGTTTTAGCCTAGCTCGTACCGCAGAGTCGCTAGGGCTAGCTCCACAAGGCCACATTGATGTCCTGGGGGCGGGCAGCTCCCACGGGGTAAATCTTGACTGGTTCGACCGTGAGGCCACCGGGCAGGTCGATGCGGACACGGCTGCATTTCTAGCCGCCGACAGTGATCTGACCATCGTATTCATCGGAAGGCTCACCCCGGATAAAGGCATCGCCACACTGCTGCAGGCGGTCGATATAGCGCGCGCGGGCGGGCTGAATATTCGACTGGTGCTAGTTGGTCCCGTAGAAAACCGGCAGCTGGCCGAAGAGGTCTGCAACGTTGAGCACATCCGCCGCTTAGACAATGTGGAGGATGTTCGACCATATATCACCGCAGCCGATGTGTTGTGTTTACCCACCCTGCGCGAGGGATTTCCCAATGTGGTCCTAGAAGCCGCAGCGTTGGAAGTCCCCGCCGTCGTCACCGATGCCACCGGGGCGATTGATTCGGTGGTTGACGGCGAAACCGGGTGGATCTTCCCTGTCCAAGACGCCCAGGCACTGGCCGAGGTCATAACCGAAATTGTGGCCCACCCAGAACAGCTCCAACAGCGCGGAGCCAACGCCCGTCGTCGGGTCGAAGAACACTTCGAACAGGTCTACATGTTTGGTTTACAAGAAGACAACATCGCCCAACAACTCGAGCCGCACCTGACCCGCCAACCCTCGAACCGCTAACTGGCCAGCCGATGTCAGACACCGTCGATGTTGATTGCAGACCGGTCACCGCCCAGTGGGGTCTGACCTGGCTATTCATTTTGAGGATATCCCATCGTTCATCGGCGCATGTGATCTGGCCTTCCAAGGCCAGGGCGCTTACATCATGAACAGTTCATAGGAGGTCTATCATGCGCGTACTTCTTACCGGCGGAGCCGGCTACATCGGTAGTCACACCGCATTAGTGTTGCTTGAACAGGGCCACGACGTAGTGGTGGTCGACGATCTATCGAATGGCAATCGTATTGCGCTTGATCGAGTAGAAGAGCTCACGGGTAGATCGATCACTTTCGTGCAGGCAGACCTGACCAACACCACTGCAACACGAGTAACACTGGCAAACACCCATTTTGATGCCGTGGTACATTTTGCAGGACTCAAGGCCGTCGGGGAATCAGTTGAGCAACCGGTCCGCTACTACCGGACGAACCTGGCGTCGACGCTGACGCTGCTAGACATCTTGGCAGAACGCCAGATCAATACGCTCGTCTTCAGCTCATCTGCTACCGTCTACGGTGAACCCCAGACCCCATTGGTCGCCGAAACGCATCACACGGGAGTGGGCCTGACCAATCCCTATGGATGGTCAAAATATATGAATGAACAGATCCTCACAGACGCCGCGATTGCACGTCCCGAGATGTCGGTGGTGCTGTTGCGATACTTCAACCCGGTCGGAGCCCACCCATCGGGCCGGATCGGCGAAGATCCTGCAGGTATTCCCAATAACCTCTTACCGTTCATCGCCCAAGTTGCCGTCGGACGACGCGACAAACTGTCAGTTTTTGGCGATGATTACGACACCCCAGATGGTACCGGGGTGCGCGATTACATTCACGTCATGGATCTAGCCGAGGGCCATGTAGCTGCACTAAATTATGCGTCCTGCGGTGTGCAAACCTATAACCTTGGCTCAGGTGTGGGCACCAGCGTTTTGGAAGCGGTGCGAGCATTCGAAGCAGTGTCCAACCGGCCCGTCCCGTATCAGATCAGTCCTCGTCGCAGCGGAGACCTAGCAACTGTGGTGGCCGACCCGCGACTAGCGCAAGAAAAGTTGAACTGGCAAACCACCCGAACCTTCATTGATGCCTGCCGGGACGCATGGAACTGGCAATCACAAAACCCCGCAGGTTATGGAGAAACTATACGGGTAGTGCTTGGTACTCCAGCAGCGTCTGTCGAAAAAACCACGGGGGATAAGGCAATCAGCACACGATGAGGGCAGGTATATTGCCAGAGCCAGACGACGGGATCGGGCGGAGAGTTCAGGCGAGATCATTAGGAAAACAACGGCTGCTGCGGAAGCTCAAAACCATCTGCGGGATCATAATCGCACTTGTCATAGGATGGTTTGTTTTCGCTAGCGTGAACATTTATAACCCGCACCAAGGCGACCTCGAAGCTCGTGCCGATGCCGTGGTGAGTTTATCCCCGCCCCCGTACCGCTTGCCCTTAGCCGAAGAACTCTATGCCAGTGATCATGCAGCTCATCTCGTCATTTCTTATGTGCCGATAAATCCCCGCGACGCCACCCCGGAATGGATAGGAGCCTGGGAACCCGCGACACGATATTGTGAAGATCAAACCCCCGGGGTGGACGAGAATATTTCATGTTTTACCCCGGAAGAGATTTCAACCCGCGGGGAAGCACACGCGATCCGAGAAGTCGCCGAGCGTGAATCGTGGGATTCGATCACCGTGGTCACCAGCCGTCATCACATCTTTCGTACGCGCTTCATCCTCCAACAGTGCATCGGGGATGCTGTTGATGTCAACGTGGTCTTCCCGGAGCCGGACCTGTTCATCGAAAAGACTCAAGAAAGCTGGGGCACGTACCTGCTGTACGAAAACCTCGCGTTCTTCAAAGCCGTGTATGAAACAACCCAGGGATGCTAGCCACCGGCTGGCTTGGCCGTTTTGCTGACTCCGCCCGACGTCGTTGCTACGGGTTGTCAGCAAAATGGAAAAATCTCCTGGTGATCCTCTCCCAGGTGAGGCTCTAGGTCGAAGCAGAAGTCAATAATCTTGGCAAAACTGATTGCTATCACATGGGCTGTTTGGCAGGATAAGGAATTATGAATCTATGTCATGCACCATAGGTGTGTTGCAGTCGCACTGCGAGAGCTTTGGCCACTACGGCGAGGTGTCACGAGTACAGGCCGGTTCTTGAGGCCCTCTTCCTAAGGATCGTCCTTTTAGCATTCACTGTGCCGGTGCGTACATCATACATACGGCTTTCATCTTTCTTATGAGGTGGACATGATGGTTCATGGAACAACTGTGCCCCGAAAAGCGTGGGCCCAAATAGACACCCCAGACATCTTTTTTTCAAATATTTATCACGAGGTCGCAGCGCTCATAGAACCGGACTTTGCCGACCTCACGCTGCTGGAATGGCACGACGCGGCCGGCGTCGTCAGGCTGCCACTGATCATCCGAGAAATTCGCAATACGGGTTACTTTGACGCAACAAATGCCTACGGCCATGGTGGCCCCTGGATTGAAGGCCAGCCCGATCTGCACGGTTTCCGCAAATACTACGACCGGTGGGCGAAGACTCATCACATCGTAGCTACTTTCCTGCAGTTCCACCCGATGTTTGACTATGCCACCAGGCTCGCTAAAGCCTTCCCGGTCACAAAATCTGGGGAGAATATCGTTTGGAATCTCCAGACTGATGACCTGGTAGCGCAGATGTCGTCAAGTAATCGTCGAAATTACCGAAAAGGTCTCCGAGCCGGCCTTGAAATTCATGTAACCGAGCAACCCACAGACCTCACAAACTTCCGCAAGCTGTATGACACCACCATGCGGCGCCTCGGTGCACGTCCGTTTTACTTCTTCAATGATGCCTATTGGCATGCTTTGGAATCCAAACTGTCGCCTGCCATGGTTCAAGTCGATGCAATATTTCAAGGCGAAACCGTAAGCTCGACGTTGAACATTTTGAGCAAAGACGTCATTCATTTTCAACACAACGGATCCACCCTCCAAGGACGTGACCTCAACGGGCCGGTGGTGGTGCACGTGGCCACGGCCCAATGGGCGCAAGACCACGGCTATACGATAGGCCACCTGGGAGGTGGCGCAGTGGCCGCGCTGTTGGAATGCAAAAAGCGGTTCGACCCGGCGACAGCGCCCCGAGATTTTTCTACCATGCAGCTGGTTCACGACGACGAAAATTATCGTCGGCTGGCGCAGGGGTTCCCCGAAACCGACTACTTCCCGGTCTGGCGAGATCCTGCGAGCTATGAGGACAAGAGAACCTTGCGGCAAGCACAGGCAACTCGCTAATTCCGGGTCAATCGCAAGAGCCGATCGTCCGTCGTTGCAGGATCACCTCGCCCATCGGTGTTGTTGGTCAACAGCCATAAGGCGCCGTCTGGTCCAGTGATCACGTCTCGAAGTCGACCGTAGCCGTCGTCGAAGTGGGGAACTGAGGTGCCGGGATCCTCCACTGGGATCTCCCAGAGTCGTTGACCGCGCAGGGCAGTCATATAGATGTGCTCATCGGCGATGGCGATTCCGCTGGGACTGGCCTCAGACGGCGGCCACTGCTGGATAGGATCGATGAAGGACTCGTCAGCGCTGACGCCCTCGGCGTATGGCCAACCGAAATTGCCGCCGGGGACAATGATGTTCAGCTCATCCCAGGTATCTTCACCGAATTCGCTAGCGTACATGGTTCCATCAGGGGCCCAGGCGAGGCCTTGCACATTACGATGACCGTAACTGAAAACCGGTGAGTCATCGAATGGATTATCAGCCGGGATATCGCCTGTCGAGTTCAGCCGTAGGATTTTGCCTGCCAGTGAGTCCTGGTCCTGGGCAGTGCTGGGTTCCAGCCCATCTCCGGTACTGATATACAACAGGCCATCAGGGCCAAAGGCTAAGCGTCCCCCGTTGTGATGACTAGCCGCCGGGATACCGTCAAAAATGACTTCTGGGTCGCTGAGTTCCAATCCCTCAGAGCCACCGGTCAGTTCGTAGCGGTGAATCCGATTATCCTCAGCCGTCGTCAAATACGCGTATAAGGCGTCTTCATGAACGGCCAGACCAAGCAGGCCTCCTTCGGTTGACTCCGCTGTTTGTTCAACGACGGTGAGTTCGCGAATACCACCGTCGTCGGTGATTTCAAGGATGCGGGAAGTATCGCGTTCACT
>Ga0079226_10001291_pt1 | contig 19166 bp, 17 predicted proteins | sample Poulit2014_FD_76345 | JGI IMG/M metagenome (GOLD analysis project Ga0079226, IMG submission 76345) | Agricultural soil microbial communities from Georgia to study Nitrogen management - Poultry litter 2014 | ecosystem: Environmental > Terrestrial > Soil > Agricultural land | place: USA: Georgia... | reverse complement strand
TTTTGACGACCAATAATGTGCCATCGCCCTGCATGAGTATTTGTGCGCTGGATGAAGAGGATGTGTGTATTGGTTGTGGGCGTACAGGTATGGAAGTGAGCTACTGGGGGCGTTTTAGCCAAGTGTTAAAACGCCAAGTGGTGGCGAATGCCCAGCAGCGTAAAGCGGGGCAGCCCGCCGCCTGCGTGTGGCAAGAAAATAAAGACATTTTTAGTAGTGGTGATTATTGAGTATGAAAGAAACGCCAGTGGAAAGTGTTAGCAACGGCCGTCAATGTAAAGTGGGCTTGGCGTTAGGAAGTGGCTCAGCTCGGGGGTGGGCGCACATTGGCGTGTTACAAGAATTAAAAGCCATGGGAATTCGGCCCGATATAGTGGCGGGCACGTCTATCGGTGCGTTAGTGGGAGCGGTCTACGCTAGTAATCAAATAGATGAATTCGCCGATTGGGTGCAAGGGCTTAGTTTTCGCGATGTGTTGGGCTTTCTCGACATCGGCTTCACTGGCGGCATGGTAAAAGGAGAGAAGCTGTTTAGCTTTTTTTCGGAGCAGCAGCAAAACCCACGGATTGAAGATCTAGAGATTGCGTTTGCCACGGTGGCAACCGATATGCAGCTTGGGCGTGAAGTGTGGATACGCGAGGGCGAAGTGCTCACTGCTGCGCGCGCTTCCAGTGCCTTGCCGGGCTTGTTCCCACCTGTGCATTACAAGGGCCAATGGCTGCTAGACGGTGGGTTGGTGAACCCCGTGCCGGTGTCGGTATGCCGTGCCTTAGGTGCCGATGTTGTTATTGCTGTGAACCTTAATGGGCAACTAGTAGGGCGTCATTTTAACCCTGCAGACACTAAAGCCATCCCGAGAAATACTGAAGAAGGGGAAAGCATCTGGGGCAAAATGAAGGATTACTTTGGTATCGATTCAGAAGGGAAGAGCGCGCCTACGCCGGGCCTTTTTGATGTGATTGGGGCTAGCGTGAACATTATGCAAGATCGCATCACGCGCAGCCGTATGGCTGGCGACCCAGCAGATATTAATCTAATCCCCATGCTTGAAGATTACGCCATTATGGATTTTCACCGTGCTGAAGAAGCCATTGCTGAAGGGCGCCGCTTGGTGCGTCAGGCGGAAGAAAGTATCCGCTGGTTTGTAGAGCGCGACTAGTGTTTTTTCTTCTTCCTAGGTTTGCGTCGTTTGGGCGCCTCTAGCTGGCGCACTTTGGCGGTACGCACGCGGTTATCTTTCACCTGTACTACTTCAATCACATAGCGCCCCACGCGTAGCGAGATGCTGTGTTCAGGGATCCTTTGCAGCTCTTCAAGGATGAGCCCGTTTAGTGTTTTGGGGCCATCCACAGGCAGTTGCCAGCGGAGCCTGCGGTTAATGTCGCGCAGCGGGGTGCTGCCATCGATAACGTGGCTGCCGTCCGCTTGGGGCATAATTTCCATGTAATGGTTATCTAAGTCTGTGGTGAACTCGCCCACAATCTCTTCTAAAATATCTTCTAAGGTGGTTAAACCTAGCACATCGCCGTATTCATCCACGACGATGCCTAAACGACGTTTTTGCGCTTGGAAGTTGATGAGCTGTTGGTGCAAAGTGGTGCCTTCTGGAATGAAATAAGGCTCGTCGCTTAATTGCATGATGTCTGCGCGGCTAAAGTCTTCGCGTAGCAAAAAGCGGCTCACATTGCGCATGTGCAGAATGCCCACAATGTGGTTGAGGTCGCCACGGTAAATAGGCAGGCGTGTGTGCTGAGAGTTGCTCAGGACGCGCACGGTTTCCACTAGTTCATCCGCTAAATCCACACCATCAATTTCGCTGCGTGGAATCATAATGTCTTCCACCTTCACTTTCTCAAGGTCCAAAATGTTAAGCAGCATGCGTTGGTGCTTGGCAGGAATAAGGCCGCCGGCCTCATTAACTACGGTGCGCAGTTCTTCTGGGCTTAAATCATCCGAAGCATCCTCGTTTGGTTTAATGCGAAATAAACGCAGCACAAGGTTGCTAATGCCAGTAATGGCCAAAATGGCTGGCGCAAACACGACCATAACGGGGCGTAGCACTACACTGGCTATAAACGAAACTGTTTCAGGCTTGTGGGCAGCATAGGTTTTGGGTGTTACTTCAGAGAAAATTAATAACACCAAGGTGAAAACGAGCGGTGCAATGGTGGCACCAGTGCTGCCAAACCATGAAATTGCCAGCAGAGCAGCAATCGTAGCAGCGTAGTTATTAATGAGGTTGTTGCTCAACAAAATAGCGCCGAGCAAGTGATCCACACGCGAGAGCAAGCGCTCCACCCGGCGGGCGCCTTTATGGCCAGAGCGCGCGAGGTGACGTATGCGATAGCGGTTTACTGCTAATAGGCCGGTTTCGCTGGCAGAAAAAAAAGCGGAACCAAGCAGTAAAATAAAAAGGGCTATGAGTAATATGTGATCTGGGATGTTAGACAAGAGGGTTCATTACCAAGTTGTTAGCAAAGCGCATTGTCCGCAAGAATGCCTATGGGTGTCAAGGCTGAAAAAGCACCAAATTATTAGCGTATTAAAATATACTGCAGTACAAACTGAGTGCCAAAGAAAGCCAACACTAAAACACCAAACCCTGCTAGCGTTAAGCGAATAGCGCGTAGAGCACGCCAGCCAAATAAATAACGGCCTGAAAGCAATATAACCAATAACGCCCAAGCGGCAATAGTTAAAATGGTTTTATGTGCTACATGTTGGCCGAAAAAGTCGTCGACGTACAAAAAGCCGGTAATAATAGCTGCGCTAAGCGCGAAGAAAGTGGCCCACAGCAACTCAAACAGCAGCACCTCCATCGTTTGCATGGGTGGGAAAGAGGCTAGGGCTCCTTCGATGTGCCCGCGTTTGAGTTGTTTGTGTTGGAAAAGCAGCAATAGCGCTTGGGCTGCTGCAATGGTAAAGGTGGCAACAGCTAACACAGATAGAGCTACGTGCCCGCCTAACCCAAGGGCCATAAGTTGGTTGGTTTCAGCAGCAGGTAGCCCTAAAAGCGGTAGGATGGAAAGTGCACTAAGAGGGAATACTAGCGCGCTTATCCATTCTAGGCGGCGATACATGCCTGCAAAAGTGACAATGGCGGCTCCGGTGCCGGTAATGAGAGAAGCCATGGGAAAGAAACCTAGGTACACCCCATAATCAAACACAAGCTTGCTATAGAGGAAGGCGCTGTGCGTGCACACAGCAAGAATGCTCGTGATAATAAAGAGCATGCGGCGCGTTGGATGCTGGCAACGTAGCTGCTGCCAAACAATAGCCGTGCTTACCAAGTATAAAAGGATTGCAACAGTACCCAAATAAGGTGTCATGGTCATAAAGCGGTTCTCAAGTCAGGAGCTGTTAGTGTGTCACAGGAGCAAAATGTTTTGAAGTCATCCTTCGTTAAGCATGTGTTATACTAGCGAACTTCTGTGTTAGGCTACTGACCAATTCAACAAGCTACTATACGCCTTGCTTGTGTTGTTGTTATCCAAGGCTGCTATTCGGAGTGCCTTATGTTTGAGAGTTTAAGTGATCGTCTAGGCCAGTCGCTAAAAAATTTAGCCGGCCAAGGACAGCTCAACGAAGATAATATTCGTGAAACCTTGCGCGAAGTGCGCAAGGCATTGTTAGAGGCAGACGTCGCGCTGCCCGTTGTGCGCGATTTTACTGAGCGCGTTAAAGAGCTTGCCATGGGTCAAGAGGTGCTAAAAAGCCTAGATCCAGGCCAAGCGTTTGTGAAAATCGTTAACGACGAACTCATCCGAGTGATGGGTGAAGAAAACGTTGGGCTAAATTTAGCCACGCGTCCCCCTGCCATTGTTTTGATGGCGGGTTTACAGGGTGCCGGTAAAACCACTTCGGTGGCTAAGTTGTCTCGCTTTTTGCAAGAGCGCGAAAAGAAAAAGGTTATGGTGGTATCTGCCGACGTTTATCGTCCCGCGGCCATCGATCAGCTAGAAACGCTAGCTAAAGAAGTGGGGGCCGAGTTTTTCCCCTCCACTACCATGCAAAAACCAGTGGAAATTGCCCAGGAAGCATTAGCTGAAGCGCGCCGCAGGCACGTGGATGTGCTGATTGTGGATACCGCGGGCCGCCTAACCATCGACGAAGAAATGATGGGCGAAATTAAAGAACTGCACGCGGCAATTGATCCAATTGAAACCTTGTTCGTGGTAGATGCCATGACAGGGCAGGACGCCGCCAATACAGCAAAGGCCTTTAACGACGCGCTGCCACTAACGGGTGTTATTTTAACGAAAGCTGATGGTGATTCCCGCGGTGGTGCGGCACTGTCAGTGCGTACCATTACTGGTAAGCCCATTAAATTTATCGGGATGGGTGAGAAAACCGACGCATTAGAGCTCTTCCATCCAGAGCGTATTGCTTCACGTATTCTCGGCATGGGTGACGTACTGTCCTTAGTCGAAGAAGCAGAGCGTAAGCTCGATAAAAAGAAAGCGGAGCGCGTGGCGAAGAAAATCAAACGCGGCCGCGCTATGGATTTTGAAGATCTTAAAGATCAGTTCCAGCAAATGCGCAATATGGGTGGAATGTCTTCCTTGCTTAACAAGCTTCCTGGTATGGGAGAAGTAGCAAAAATGACAGAAGACCCAGCGGCCATGAAGCAGTTTGTACATATGGAAGCGTTGATTGATTCCATGACAGTGGAAGAGCGCCGTAATCCAGATATTATTCGTGGCTCGCGTAAGCGTCGTATTGCCGCAGGCGCTGGGCTAGAAATGCAAGATTTAAACCGCCTCATCAAGCAACAAAAAATGATGGGAAGAATGATGCGCAGAATGCGTGGCAAAAAAGGCATGCGTAACATGATGCGTAATCTTGAAAACATGGGCGGCCCAGGCGGTATGGGTGGCCCAGGTGGCGGTATGCCACCAGGTGGATTCCCTGGCTTTTAGTGGCGAATGCTAGCAAAAGCAAAATAGGGCTTTTAAAATTGCCTAAATATAGGTACAATTCGCGGTCTTTCGGGATCCGCTTGCTTGGATCTCAATGTGGCATGCAAAAAATACGCCACAATGAGCCGAATTTAATTAAGTAGAGTGATATTTATGGTAACCATTCGTTTATCCCGCGCTGGTTCTAAAAAGCGTCCGTTTTACCACGTTGTTGTAGCAGATAGCCGCAGAGCTCGTGATGGCCGCTTTATCGAACGTGTAGGTTTCTTTAACCCCATCGCTCGTGGTGGTGAAGTTCGTCTTAAGATCGAACAAGATCGCGTTGAGCATTGGGTAGGTCATGGTGCTATTGCATCCGAGCGCGTTAAATCGTTGCTGAAGGAGCACAGCAAGCAGTCAAATGAAGCTGCTAGCTAATGATGCTTTAGTGGTGGGCCGCGTTAGCGGTGCACACGGCATTAAGGGTTGGGTGAAGATACTGTCTTTTACCGACCCTAAAGAAAATATATTTACTTACCAACCTTGGTACTTAAGTAGTGCTGATGGTTGGCAGCCCGTAGAGCTCACCGGCTCGCGAGAGCAAGGCAAAGGCATTGTGGCGCAGATTAATGGCTGCGATGACCGTACTTTTGCAGAAGCTGAGTTTGTTGGCCGAGAGATCGCCATCCCGAAAGATGCTCTTCCTCCCGCGGGAGAAGGGGAATATTACTGGCGAGATTTAATTGGCTTGCGAGTACGGTTGGTAACGGGCGAAGACATTGGTGTGGTGAGAAACCTCATTCCCACCGGCGCAAATGATGTGCTTGTGGTGAAAGGCGATCAACACAGCATAGATCGCAGGGAAAGATTATTGCCTTGGGCGCCCGACGATATTATTACCGTGGTGGAGCTCGAAGAAGGCTGGTTAGAGGCAGATTGGGACCCCACTTTTTAATGGTTAAAGGTGGAAGTCACATGCAACTAGCAGTTTTAACGCTATTCCCAGAAATGCTAGGCGCTGTTACTCAATATGGTGTAACAGGGCGGGCAGTGAAGGATGGTAAGTTAAGTGTTGCGGCCATTAACCCTCGCGATTTTAGTACAGATAGGCACGGTACCGTGGACGATAGGCCTTTTGGTGGCGGCCCCGGTATGGTGATGAAGATTGAGCCGTTAGCGCAAGCGCTTGAAGCCGCTCGGCAACAGCTCAGTGACGATGCTTTAGTGGTGTATTTAACCCCACAAGGAAAACCGCTTGAACAGGCGGATGTGGATAGGCTCGCACAGCACCCCAAGATGGTGCTTATTGCTGGGCGCTACGAAGGTATCGATGAAAGGTTCGTGGAAGCAGAGGTTGATGAGCAAATCTCCATTGGAGATTACGTGCTCAGTGGCGGAGAGCTTCCCGCTATGGTGTTAATAGATGCCATGGCACGCCGATTACCCGGTGTATTAGGGCATGAAGAATCTGCAGAGCAAGATTCTTTCTCCGGTGAACTGGAAAATTTGCTGGATTGTCCTCATTATACCCGCCCAGTGGAATATGCTGGTCACCATGTTCCTGAAGTATTATTAAGTGGGCACCACGAGGCCATTCGCAAATGGCGCTTAAAGCAAGCACTAGGGCGAACTTGGTTACGACGACCAGATTTATTGCAAGCTCGAAAAGAAACGGGCTTGGGTAAGGAAGAAGAGGCTTTGCTCGCGGAGTTTATCCACGAGTACAACAGCAACAATTAATGTAGTAAGAGCAAGTAATTACAGGAGCATGCAGTCATGAGCGGCAAAACACCATTGGTGCAAGAGATTGAACAGGCGCAATTGCGAACCGATTTGCCCGAATTTGCACCTGGCGACACCGTCACTGTGCAAGTGAAAGTTCGCGAAGGTAGCAGAGAAAGGCTGCAGGCCTACCAAGGCGTGGTGATTGCACTGCGTAACCGTGGTTTAAACTCCGCGTTTACCGTGCGTAAAATTTCCCACGGTGTAGGTGTTGAGCGTGTTTTCCAAACGCACAGCCCTCTCATCGATAGCATCAAAGTAGACCGTCGCGGTGACGTACGTCGTGCGAAGCTTTACTTCTTGCGTGAGCGTTCTGGTAGATCTGCACGTATTAAAGAGAAAATCCGCACAGGCGAAAGCGCTAAGTAGTTTTAGCGTTTCCTGTAGCGATGAAAAAGCAGCAGTTCTAGTGACTGCTGCTTTTTTGTGTTTGTTAAAATTATCTTTGTGTCAGTTGATAAAGAATCAGCAGAATTGCTGCGCCGATAGCTGCGGTAATAATATTAACGATACTGACAGTTTCAATGGGGCCTCCTATTCCTGTGGTGGAAGCTAGCCAACCACCCACTAATGCCCCTGCCATACCCAGTAATGTGGTAATCAAACATCCTTGTGGTTTATTCCCCGGCATCACTGCCTTAGCGATTAAGCCTGCTAATAAACCTAAAATTGCCCAACTTAGTAAACCCATGGTTGTTGTCCTTATCTGTGCTGAGTTATATGGTAATGCCACGTAAACGTGCCTAATTCAGTGTACAAAACCCTATGACCAATGCGAGTAAAATAACTCTAAATGAAGCAGATGCTGCGCTCTTGGAACAGTGGCTTGATAGTTTATGGCTCGAAAAGGGCTTAAGTGAACATAGCTTAAGTAATTATCAGCGCGATATTCGTCAGTTTATGCAATGGTTGGCACTGCAAAACATAGGCCCCGTACAGGTGCAGCGCGGTGATTTATATGCCTACCTCGCTCACCAACATCAGAAAGGCTTGAGCTCCACCACAGTGGCGCGCCAACTCTCCGCGTTGCGTGGTTTTTATCGCTGGCTTGTAGATCAGCAGCGTATAGAAGAAAACCCAGCAGCGTTGATAGAACGCCCGAAAACACCGCAGCAATTGCCAGGCACGCTAACAGAGCAAGAAGTGGAACAGCTACTGAATGCGCCCGCTTTGGAAGAGCCTTTAGGGCTGCGCGATAAAGCCATGTTAGAGGTATTGTATGCATCTGGTTTACGGGTGACAGAGCTAGTGAGCTTAACGATGGGGCAACTGGATTTGCGCCGTGGTGTAGTGCGTATTATTGGTAAAGGTAATAAAGAACGTTTAGTGCCATTGGGTGAAGAAGCCTTAGAAGCGCTCCAACAATATCTCAATACCGGCCGCGCACAACTGCCTGGTGCACAGGCTAATGGGGTGGTGTTCCCAGGGCCTAGCGGCAACCCTATGAGCCGTCAAGCGTTCTGGTACCGCATTAAACACCTTGCTCAAGTGGCAGGCATTCATAAACCTTTATCACCGCATACCTTACGCCACGCCTTTGCCACGCATTTACTTAATCATGGCGCTGATTTACGCGTGGTACAGTTGCTACTTGGGCATGCGAGCGTAAGCACCACGCAAATTTACACGCATGTGGCCACTGAGCGTCTTAAGAAGCTGCATAGCGAACATCATCCGCGGGGATAAAGGTGGTAATAAACAGAGTTATACGTGAAATTTTGCGGTAATTGGGTTACCTTACACTTTGCTCTTTTGTGCCACCTCTTAGGCGCAAAGATATTTTGACGAAGCGCTTATAACGCTTATCAATTCATACAAGATTCGTGAAGCTAGGTGGTATCGCCCGCCTTAGCCAATGGCACGCTCAAATCCATCAACTTATTGCGCAATAATATAGCGAAGGCTTTTTGCAGCAATGGCAGAAGTGAGGACATTAGATTGAAACCGGTGAGAGTGGGTATAGCAGGTTTAGGTACTGTGGGTAGCGGTACAGTGAATGTATTGCAGCGAAATGCTGCTGAAATTACGCGTCGTGTGGGCTGCCCCATTGAAATTACGCATATTGGTGCGCGTCGCCCTAATCCAGCTTGTGATGTGAGCGGTATTAAAATATCCGAAGATATCTTTGCCTTGGTGGATGACCCAGATGTGGATATTTTAGTTGAACTCATCGGTGGTACCACGGTGGCACGAGATCTTGTGCTAGCAGCTATTAGCAAGGGCAAGCACATTGTTACAGCCAATAAAGCCCTTATTGCTGAATACGGCAATGAAATTTTTCAAGCAGCAGAAGCACAAGGTGTTGATGTAGGTTTTGAGGCCTCTGTGGCTGGCGGTGTCCCCATTTTGAAAGCTTTGGGTGAAGGCTTGGCGGCTAACCGCATTAATTGGGTGGCCGGTATCATTAATGGCACGGGCAACTTCATTCTTACTGAAATGCGTGATGAAGGCCGCGATTTTGCTGAAGTACTGGCTGAAGCACAAGCTTTAGGTTACGCCGAAGCGGACCCTACCTTTGATGTGGAAGGCATTGATGCCGCCCATAAACTCACCATTTTAGCGTCTATCGCATTTGGTATTCCGCTGCAGTTTAGCAAGGTGTACACCGAAGGTATTACAAAAATCTCTTCGGAAGATATTAGTGCCGCTGAATATTTCGGTTACCGCATTAAGCATCTTGGTATTGCTAAAGATACGGGTAATGGCATTGAGCTACGCGTGCACCCTACGTTAATCCCTAGCGACGTATTGTTAGCGAATGTAAATGGCGTTATGAACGCTGTGCTTGTGGATGGTGACGCAGTAGGGCCTACCTTGTATTACGGTGCGGGTGCAGGCTCTGAACCCACCGCTTCAGCCGTAGTGGCAGACATTATTGAAATGAGCCGTGCGCTACGTTTGGATCAAGTGGAAAACGCCCCTTATCTAGGTTTCCAGTCCTCTGAGCTTTCCACAGTGAATGTATTGCCCATTGAAGAAGTGGTATGCCCTTACTACATTCGCTTGCATGCAGAAGACAAAACCGGCGTGATGGCTGATATTACTCGTTTATTGAGTAATCACGGCGTGAGCATCGAAGCCATGTATCAACGCGATACTGATGATGACGATGATTACGTTTCTATTGTATTAATGACTCACGCCATCCAGGAAAGCGCACTTCAAGCTGCCCTCGATGAGATTGCCCAGTTAGAGTCTGTGGGTTCTGAAATTATGCGCATCCGTGTGGAAGCGTTAGATGGCGAATTGTCGTAAATAGTTAGCCAATGGGCAGCTAGTGCGCTGCCCATTGGTTGATTTTCATTTGTAAGGCAAACAAAAACGGTAGGCTAGCACCTAGCATGCCTTTACCTGTAGTGAGAATGGCGCCTGCCAGTTCTCGTTGTGGATCTGCCCAACCATAAATACTGAGAAAACCTAAGTGCCCAAACGCATCTTCCGTGCCAGGCCCGTACAGGCTCAGTACTTCTTTGCCTAGCATAAAACCAGAACTAAACTCCAAAGGTAGATACAAGGAGCGGTCTAGGCGTGTGCCTTTGCCCGTAGGGCGGGTGGCACGGTGCACCGTTTCTGGTGCTAAAATTTGCTTGTCGCCATCGCGGCCATTCGCCAATAGCATGTTGAAGAAGCGGCTGGTTTCTTCTGCCGTGGCATATAAGTTACCCGCGGGTACCACAATGCGCTTGTAGTCATCACTGTTGGAAATATCCACCACGGTTTCCAAGCCTGTGCCCACCGCGTGATACAGAAAACGATTAAAGAGCATAGAAGGTAGGCCGGTGGCGACGTTTTCCGCAGCGGTGCGTTCGGTGCCCGCAGGCATACCGTAGTGGAAATAAGTCATGCCCATGGGGGCGCGAATCACTTCTGTCAGGTAATCATTGAGGCTTTTGCCAGTAACAGTGGTAATGATTTCACCTAAAATAAATCCTGCAGTAACCGCGTGATAGGCTTGTTCGCGGCCCGGTTTGGAGGGTTCTGCTTCATAGAGGCGGCGTAAAATTTCTTCGTGCTGAAACAATGTTTCAATAGGTGCATCTTTAGGCGGGCGTGCTACCCCCGCTCTATGAGTTAAAAGGTGCTCAATGGTGGTTCTGTGTTTTCCGTTTTGGCCGTAATCCGGTAAGTAGTGGGCCACAGGTTTGTTAACGTCCAAAGCGCCTTCTGTCATCAAGTGATGAATTAAAATTGAGGTGACAGCCTTGGAAGCTGAAAACAAGCAAATAGGGGTGTTTAAGTTAATGGGCTGTTGTTTTTTTGCATCCTTAAAGCCCAGGGCGCGGTGGTAAACAGGTTGGCCTCTATGATGCAAATGCACACTGATGGCAGGGTGCATACCAGTGGCATAAAGCCGGCGTTGTGCTTTCCAAATTTGTTCTTTTCCATTCGTGCTAAGGGCGGAAGAATGCATCTCAATGCCAATGTCTTCTGGCGGCTTGCTGAAGGTGGGTAAAGCATAGCGTAAGCGTTGTAGGGAATACGGCATGGTTTATCTACTGTTGTTGTTAAAATGAGTAAGTGTCTGCGTTATGGCGGTTTACGCCAAGGCTGTGTTGCGCTATCACCACGGCCAAAGGGCAAAGCCTGTTACTCGTTTCCGCCAATGATGCCGTCTTGCACGAGTTGCTGATAACGCGCTTCATCATCCCCTAAGAGCGGCAGCAACACCTCTTCATTGTGCGCATGTAGCTCAGGGCCGGGCCAACAGGTGCGGCCTGGCGTGCTAGCGAGTTTGGGAATTAACGCGGGTATCTGCAGTGGCTCGCCATTGATTTCCACGGTTTCGAATAACTCACGTGCGTGGAAGTGCTCATCGTTGAACATGTCGGCCACAGAGTAAATTGGGCCTGCGGGCACTTCAGCTTCTTCTAAAATAGCTAAAATTTCATCGCGGGTATGTTGCGCGCACCAACCAGCTAGAGCTGCGTCAATTGTCGCTTCATGCTTAACACGGCCAGGGTTATGAGCCATTTCTGGGTGATTAGCTAGTTCAGGGTGCCCAGCTGCTAGCATTAGGCGTTGGTAAATGGAATCACCGTTGCCGCCAATCACCACATAGTGGCCATCGCTGCATGCATAGGTATTGGTGGGCACAATGCCGGTTATAGTGCTGCCAGAAGGCTCGCGCACTAGGCCGGCGCCCGAAAATTCAGGGATAACTCCTTCTAGCAAATTAAAAATGGCTTCGAACAGGGCTACATCTACCACCTGCCCTTGGCCGCCTTTCTCAACTTGTAGCAAAGCCATAACAATACCTAGGGCTGTGTGCAAGCCTGCGAGGGTGTCGCCTAAAGATAAGTTGGGACGCACGGGTGCTTGGCCTGGATGGCCGTTAACAAAACGTAAGCCACCGATGCCTTCCGTTACTGAGGCATAGCCTGGTTTGTGGGCATAAGGGCCTGTTTGGCCATAGCCAGAAATGCGCGCGTAAACCAGTTCTGGATGCTTTTGCTTAAATGCTTCAGGGCCCATACCCCAAGCTTCCATGGTGCCAGGGCGAAAGTTTTCCACGAGTACTTGGCTGCTTTCAATGAGCGATTTGGCTAAACGTTGGCCTTCTGCTTCACGTAAATTTAGCGTAATGCATTTTTTATTACGGCCAAGGCTACGCCACCAATAGGAGGTGCCTGATTCGTCTAAAGCACGCCATTGGCGAATAGGGTCTCCTTTCGGAGGTTCTATTTTAATGACTTCGGCGCCAAAGTAAGCTAACAAAGTGCCCGTAAAGGGGCCGGCTAAGAGTTGGCCCATTTCAATTACACGCACACCAGATAAGGGCAGTGCACTCATAAAAATACCTTGTTGTAGTGGTGGAAAGACGTAGGTTTAGTAGCACAGCCCGCTAGGCTAGCTGTGCTACATAAGGCTTATTGCCACGCTTTCCATTGTACTGAAATACCTTCTTTTTGCTTTGCGAAAAAGGTGTCTGGCGCGCCATCTAGTTTATGTGGGAACCACAAATTCATAGGAATAGTGGCGAAGCGGAGACGCTCAAGGTCTTCACCTTGGCGCTGAGCTTCTTCTAGCATGGCAGTGAGTATGTGGCCATGATCCAACGGGCGCTGTGGAATGGCGATGCTGTTATTTAGGCTCGCTGCCAAAATGTTGTGCAGTGCCTCTTTGTCCATACCGGTGTAATCCATACGGCCCATATCTCTTAAAAAAGAGTTAATAAGCGTTTGTTTGTCTTGAGTGAAAGTGTCCACCACACGGTTTACCACATCATCGTATTTTTCCAGAGCACCTTTTTTTCCTGCTTCTTCATAAAACACTAATGCAGCCCCGAGTTCTGTGGTTTTTCTTGGTAGTTTGGGCGCTGTTTTCAGCAGTTCAAAAATAATATCGGGTAGGTTTTTACCTTCGAAACCAAGCTTTAAGGTGTTGCTATTAGGTTCTTCGTACACCATTTTTATTTTGGTGCCGGCTAGATAATGATCGAATAGGCCCCCTTCATGGATGGGTACCCCATTCGTGAAGAGCGCGCTCCAGCCCTGGTTAGAATCCACAGAGAGCCAATCGCCAGGCATGCGTTGTTGGTTAAGTGCTGTTTTCAACGAGGTGGGTTTGCCATTCACCGTGGCGCTTTGGCCTTGCTGCGAATAAAGATTTTCAAACGCTACAGTGGCGCCTTCCAAGTGGTTTACCTTTACATGTAGCTCGAGCTTGGGTTCCTTCAATAGGCCTATGAAATGGCGCAAGGAAGCGATGCTACTGATATTAAAAGGAATGGGAATAGCTGTGCCTTGTTCGTAAATATGCACTTGCATGTGCTGTGTGAGCAAAGTGGGAATACCTAGGTACCACACTCGGATACGCAAGAAAATGGTGTTGCGTACGGGGCCTTCTTTTACCGCTAAGGGCAGGGCACGGATGTTGTTGGGCAGCTGCAAATTAAAGCGAAGGTTGCGGCTTAGTAACCCTGTGCTGAGGTGAATTTGTATGTCTTCGAGCAAGTTAAGATCTGTTTGTGGGCCCATTTTTGGCAGCATAGTGTGCATATCGAGCAGGTTTTTCGGGTTAAATCCCACTTCGTATACGGTGCTTCTTAGCACGCCTTTGTCTAAGTCGGTGTATACGTACTGGAAATCAGATTCGGGTGCGGGTTGGCGCACTAAATACACATAGCGGCGTTGCTGATTGGGAGCGGTAAGCGTTATTTCTGTAATAATTTTATTATTGGTGCCGGTAAAGGTGTCCTCTCCTGCGTCACGAAACATAACGACTAGCTCATCAAAGCCATCAAAATAGCCGGGCTTGCCTTCTGCTTTCTCTTTGTTTATTCCATCAATCCAAATAAAACCATCGGTATCGAATTCATCAATTTGGAAGGGGATATCCACGAGTTTGCCATTGCGTACGGCCATAAGGGACAGTTCATTGATGGGTAGCTGATGCGCAATAGGTAGCTCCCGCGCTGTTATTACTGCAGGAGCAAGGTAAGTGTAGTTGTCGAGATTAAGAGAGCTGATCACACGGTCGATTTGCGGTGTGGTAGCTCGCGCTAGCTGGGGTTGATAGCGCTGCAGTGCGCTTGGGCTGTTCTTATAAATATCGATGAAAGTGTCTAAGAAACCGTCGCTCACCGTTGCTGTAGCAGGGTTGAACAGCATGCAAAGCAATAAAATGAGTGTTGAATAGAAAGCTAAAATGTTACGCATGGTTTGTACTCGTTGAGGCCGTTACGGCGTTTCTTATTTGTTATACTTATGCAGTTTAAGCTAAAGCAGAATAAGAAGAGGAGTGTATGAGTGCAAGACAGTAAAGACCTACAGGTGCTGCATGGGATGCTACGGGAGCTATTGCCCAAGGCAAATTTAATTCCCACCGTTCTGCCTTTAGTGCCGAGCATACAGTTATATTTACTTGAAGAGCTGTGGCCTCGCGAGCAAATTGATGGCCCCACCTTGAACGCTCTGATGGAGGCGCCACCATACTGGACATTTTGCTGGGCTTCCGGCCAAGCACTGGCGTTGTGGTTGTTGGAAAACCCAGAGTATGTGCGCGGCAAAACGGTGGTAGACGTGGGCAGTGGTTCAGGTGTGGTGGCTATTGCCGCTGCTAAAGCAGGCGCCCGCCGTGTTATTGCTTGCGATACTGATGAGTTTGCACGCACAGCGGTACGTTTAAATGCTGCTGTGAATGAAGTGCAACTAGAGCTAGTAGACGATTTGCAGGATTGCTTGGAGGAGGCAGAGGTAATAACCGCCGCCGATATTCTTTACGACCCCGACAACATGCCTTTGTTAGATGTTTTTAGGCAGGCAAGCACCGTGCTATTGGCGGATTCGCGTGTGCCTAATTTAAACCCCGACGGTTATGAGCAAATCGCAACAATTAGAGCTACCACTTGGCCCGATTTGTCAGAACTAACTCATCTGAACAGGGTCAGATTATTCCTAATGCAACACTAAAACCCTTTAGTTATACAGCAACTTGCTGAATCATAAGATGAGAGAGGAGAAAGCCGTGAGGTTTTTACGCGTAGCTAGCTTGTTGTTATCACTTCTAATAATCATGCCAACGGCGTTTGCCGCCTTGCCACAAGAGGTGGACGGCCAGCCTTTGCCGAGTTTGGCGCCCATGTTGGAAAAAACCTCTCAGGCGGTGGTCAGTGTGGCCACTTATGCCACTGTTCGCAGGCATTACAACCCGCTAATGGAAGACCCATTCTTCCGCCGCTTCTTTAATTTCCCCGATGGTATGGGGCAAGAGGAACGGCAAACTCGTAACGCTGGTTCTGGCGTTATTGTGGATGCCAAAAATGGTTATGTGCTCACCAATGCACATGTGGTTCAGCGCGCTGAAAAAGTGGAAGTGCAGTTGGCGGATGGGCGCGTTTTGCAAGCTGAGTTGGTGGGCACGGATGAGCAAGTGGACTTGGCCGTGTTAAAAGTGCCTGCGGAAAATTTGCATGAAATTGCTCTTGGTGATTCCACGGCACTGCGAGTGGGTGATTTCGTGGTGGCCATAGGTAACCCCTTTGGTTTAGGGCAAACCGTTACTTCAGGTATTGTGTCGGCTTTAGGTAGAACGGGGTTGCGCCTTAATGGTTATGAAAACTATATCCAAACGGATGCTTCCATTAACCCTGGTAATTCTGGTGGCGCCTTAGTGGATTTACGTGGCCAGTTAGTGGGCATTAATACCGCCATCATTGCTCCTGCTGGTGGCAATGTGGGCATTGGTTTTGCAATTCCTACTGAAATGGTGTCTTTGGTCATGAAGCAGCTCATTGAATACGGTGAGGTACGCCGTGGCATTTTGGGTGTGCGTGTTCAGGATTTAACCGCCGAGTTAGCGCAGGCGTTTGGTATCGAGCGCGATAAAGGCGTTGTTATTAGCCATGTGGTGCGCGGTAGTGCTGCGGATGATGCAGGTGTAAAGCCTGGCGATGTAGTGCTAGAAGTGGATGGTAAACCGGTATTACGTGCTGCAGATTTGCATAACCGTGTGGGCTTATCGCCCGTGGGTGAAAAGATTGTGTTGAAGGTGGTGCGCAAGGGCAAAACAAAATTGTTAGAAGCGCAGATTACGGCACAAAATAGCGCCACCATAGAGGGGGCAGAGTTATCACGTCATTTGGCCGGCGCTGTATTAAGCGAAGCGGAACACGCCGAGCAAGGCGTGCTGTTGCAGGAGGTGAAGCAAGGCAGCATGGCGTGGCGCGCTAATTTACGCAGTGGTGATATTATCGTTGCGGCTAATCGGCAAAAGGTGGACGGTTTAGAGGCTTTGCGCCGTGCTGTTCCTGAACAAAATAGCCGCCTATTGCTACATGTTTTGCGCAATGGCGGCACGTTTTTCTTAGTGTTGGGTTAGGCGATTCCCCCTAGTACCTAGTTGGGCACTAGGGGGTTATTAACCCGCTAAAATAGCGTCAGCAGCTTTTTCAGCAATCATCACTGTGGGGGCGTTGGTGTTACCACCAATTAGTGTGGGCATAATGGAAGCGTCCACCACGCGCAAACCTTGTAAACCATGCACCGCAAGGCCTTCCGGTTCTACCACCGCCATGTCATCGATACCCATCTTACAAGTGCCCACTGGGTGATAAATGTTGTCGGCTTTTTCACGCAAGAAAGCGAGCAGCTCTTCATCGGTTTGTGCTTTGGGGCCTGGGAATACTTCTTCTCCCAACCAAGGGGCTAAGGTGCGTGACTCAAGAATAGTCTTACGCATAAGCTTCACGCCTTTAAGCATAGTGTCCACATCTTCAGGGTGGGTCAGTAGGCGTGGGTTAATAGCGGCATTGGCCTTAGGATCTGCACTGTTGAGAGTAACGCTGCCTACGCTCTTAGGCCGCAATACACAAACGTGGGTGGAGAAACCATGGCCCATGGAGAACGGTAAGTTTAAGCCATGGTTGTCGAGCAAGGCGGCTGTTAGGTGGATTTGGATGTCAGGCTTATCTAGAGCGGGGTCGGTTTTAATGAAACCTCCTGCTTCAGCGGCATTAGAGGTAAGTGGGCCTGTGTAGTGCCTGAAATATTCGTACAAGGATTTTAAGTTAGCACCAAGGCTGGCTGGCGAGAAACTCAGTGATCCTTTCTTTAAGGAGCGGTGCACCAGTAAAACATCTGGGTGTTCTTGCAGATTTTGGCCCACCCCAGGCAGTTCGTGCTGTAATGGAATGCCGTGCTGGTTCAGCTCATCTTTGGGGCCGATACCAGAAAGCATTAAAATTTGCGGCGAGTTAATGGCGCCACCGGATAAAATGGTCTCGCCCGCATGCACTGTGTGTAATTGACCTTTGTGCTCATACTCCGCGCCAATGACCGTTTTGCCATCTAGCAGTACGCGCTGCACATGAGCTTCAGTAATAACGGTAAGGTTAGGGCGCTCAAGCGCTGTATCTAAGTAGCCACGTGCTACACCCCATCGTTTACCGTCCTTCTGTGTCACTTGGTAAAGGCCTATGCCTTCTTGTTCTGCGCCATTAAAGTCGTCGGAGTAGGGGAAACCAGCTTCTAGGCAAGCATCAATAAAAGCAGCGGAAACAGGGTGGTGGTAGCGCAAGTCGGCAACATTGAGCGGCCCGCCCACACCATGGTATTCGCTGGCGCCTCTTTCTTGGTTTTGGCTGCGCAGGAAGTAAGGAAGTACTTCATCCCAACTCCATCCTTTGTTACCTAAGCTCTCCCAATGGTCGTAATCCCAACGGTGGCCACGGGTGTAAATCATAGCGTTAACAGCGCTAGAGCCCCCAAGGGTTTTGCCTCGTGGAATATAAGCTTGGCGTTGGTTTAATGCTTCTTGAGGCGTGGTTTCGTAGCGCCAGTTGCGTTTGTTGGACCGCATCATGGCAACAATACCAGCAGGAATGGAAATAAACATTGAGTTGTCGCGCGGGCCTGCCTCTAGCAAGCATACTTTGTTATTCGGGTTCTCGGATAATTTGTTGGCGAGAACACAGCCTGCAGAGCCGGCGCCAATGATGAGATAGTCAAACGACATAGAGTTCGTCCTAGGATGGTAAAAGAGCAATAGGGTGATGTTACTGCTTAACAGAGAGCACTGTAACATTAGCAATGTTAAGGGCTCGTTTGTAACAAAAAAAAGCCATTAGCGCCCGCATAAAGGCGCTATTGTTAGACACAGTTTCTATTTGGCAAGTGAATAAGCGTTGAGGTGGTCGAGAAACATTTCTGTAAACCCCCATGCATCGCCATCGCAAAACTGTTGCTTATGGTAGCGCAAGCATAGGTGCAGGCGATCATCATAAGATACGCTTCCTAAGGATAAGCCAGTGGGAAAACGGCACGGTGGTGAAAACCACCATTGAGTGATTTTTATGCCCTCTAGCTGTGGTGCCGCAATGGGGTTTAAAGCACCGGTAACGGCCGTGCTTAATAAACGGTTACCAGTAATAGGTAATAGGCCGGGGATAATTTGGCGCAACCAAGCAGGCAAGGCTCGCACTTCCTGGGCTATTTCTACTAATAAGTTAATGACGCCCGTATCACGAAAGCCATCTACTTGTTGTTGGACAACATGAAGTAGTTCGTGCGGGTTTTGCCGGTCTTTAACTTGGCTGTTGATGTTCACCCACAAAGATAAATTGCTAGCAATGTTTTCTTGCCAGGCCTCCTCACGAGTATTAAAAGTGCGCATTAAACTAATGCGTCCCGTGCTTTGGTTGTGGGCTGTGTTCCAACTTTCAACGGCTAGGTTTAACGCCGCAATAATGCGATGGGGCATTTGTATGCCATCGGCAGAGGATTTAGATAAACCCTGCGTTTGCTCACGGGAAAACGCAATGGGCATAAGGCCCACCCCTGTGGCTTGCTCACTGCCTGTGGTGGCAATTTTGGCGGGTGGCTTTAGTGCGGTATCTAAGGCTTCAAGCAAGGTGCCAATGGCTTTTAAACGTTCACTGCTTCTTTCGGTTTCTGCCGCATGGGATAAATCCCTAGCTGCTAGGAATAGTTGGTGGTCGTAGTGTTCTTGTTCGCCTGCATAAGCGCGTAGCACCGAGTGCATAAAGTG
>Ga0079226_10001290_pt1 | contig 19170 bp, 21 predicted proteins | sample Poulit2014_FD_76345 | JGI IMG/M metagenome (GOLD analysis project Ga0079226, IMG submission 76345) | Agricultural soil microbial communities from Georgia to study Nitrogen management - Poultry litter 2014 | ecosystem: Environmental > Terrestrial > Soil > Agricultural land | place: USA: Georgia... | reverse complement strand
GTGTATCATTGCACTTTAGTTTATTACAAAGCTGTAAAATAACAGAAAATTACAAACAATAAAATATGGGAGAATTTAGTTATTTAAAAATATAACAAAACACTCTCACTTGATACTATGTGAAAAATATTGAATTGTGATTAATGTAAAAATCTGTAACCGTAAATTTAGAAAAGCAAGCAACGAAATTGACATACTTAATGGAAGTATTTAATATAGTGGTATAAAAAATATACTTTATTTGCGAGGTGAATTTATGAAAGTAGAACTTGGTATAACATCATTTGCAGATAATGGTGATATTCATATGGAAAATGGTAGATCTTCTGCGATAAGTAATGCCGAGAGAATTAGAAATATAGTAGAAGAAATTGAAACTGCGGACCGCTGTGGTTTAGATGTGTATGGTTTAGGAGAACATCATCGTTCAGACTATGCAGTATCAGATCCTGTAACAGTTCTAGCGACAGCTGCTCGAAATACGACCCATATAAAGTTGAGTAGTGCAGTTACAGTACTATCTTCAGATGATCCTGTGCGAGTGTTTGAACGTTTCTCTACATTGAATGCAGTTTCTAATGGGCGTGCCGAAATAATGGTCGGTAGAGGTTCTTTTATTGAGTCATTTCCATTGTTTGGCTATGATTTGAAAGATTATGAGCAACTTTTTGATGAAAAGATAGACTTATTAATGCATATAAATCAGAATGAAATAATAAACTGGGAAGGTAACCTAAGAACGTCCATCGATAACTTAAGTGTCTATCCTAGACCTGAAAATGGTCCATTGTCCATTACTATTGCAACTGGGGGCACGCCAGAATCTTCGTTAAAAGCAGGAGCATTAGGATTACCAATAACATATGCTATAATTGGGGGAGACCCTAAAAGATTTAGGAGAAATATAGATATGTACAAATCTGTTGCTAAATCTTATGGACATAATATTGATACATTACCAATTGCTACACATTCATGGGGATATATTGCTGAAACAGATGAATTAGCAAGACGTGAGTTTTTCCCATCAGTAAAAGCAAGCCATGATATTTTAGCAAAAGAACGAGGGTGGCCTCCTTATGATGAAAACAGCTTTGACCGGGAAGCAGGGCCTCATGGAGCTTTATATGTAGGTAGCCCAGAAACAGTAGCACAAAAGATTATTGACACAATTGAAACACTAGGCCTCACTCGCTTTATGCTTCACACACCAGTGGGTTCAATGCCCCATGAAAATACTATCAATACAATTAAGTTGTTAGCAGAGCGAGTAAAACCTATTGTAGATAAATATTTTGAAAACAAATAGAAGGAGCGTTTATTAATGATTTTACGTTATTTAACAAATTTAAAATTAGCAAAAGAATTATATGGTGCCTCAAAACCAAAGCTTAAAGGTGACCAATCAATGAAAGATTCTTTTGAAAGTGTATTTAATTTACCATCTAATGCAGTACCTTTAGCAGGTGCGGTTGAAGCATTAAGTGCTTTATTCTTCGTTTTAAGCTTTGCAAGCAAGCGATTATCACGTATTGGATCACTTTTAACTATTTCAGTTTTAGGTGTTGCAGCTTTCAAACACTTTGAAGCTGGACATGGTAAAGCAGGTGCTAAACATGCTTTAGATTTAACTGGTTTAGCAGCATTAAGCTTATTAGATACAGTTGATTTAAAGAAAAGATAATAGCGATTGAACTCAATCATTTTGAATAATAAGTGTATAGTTGCACGTATGTGTTGACTAGCACGAAATACTAGAATTAATTCAAATGCACATTAATAATTTAATGTGCATTTTTTGTATTCACACAAATGAAGCATAAATTAAACCTATAAATAAAAGAAAAATGAAAACGCAATGTTTTAAATAACGATATTTAGTATTTGAAATTTTTACGACTATACTTTTTTAAGTAATAAAAAGGGTATGTAGACCACTAAAATTTGAAAATGAAAATAAAAGATTAAAAAAAGAGTGGGTAATGTTCATATTTTCGATAGTTAGACATATTGAATTAAATCTAATAAATAGGATAAAATCAACTTATCAACATCAAGAAATAACTAAAGGAGTGATTTTGTGAATAAACAAAATTTCAAAACACTGAATGAACTTATCGCAACTTACCAACAAGACAATAATTTTTTTAAAAAAACAAAAAAGAACTATAAACTAAATTATGAAGAAGTGTTAATATTAAACTATCTTTATAATAGTAAGGACAATGAAGTGACTGCAAAAGCAATTGCACAATATTCAGAATTAAAGCCATATTACTTAACGAAAGCTTTGCAGAAACTCATTAAAATGGACTTTTTAAATAAAAAAAGAAGTACTATAGATGAAAGGACAGTAGTCGTCTACATTAACCAAACACAGCGTAATAAGATTAATCAAATTATCGAAGCATTACAATTGCAATTTTAACAATCTCTATAAGCGTAAAACGCTTTGAAAACAATGGATTGTGCATCACTAATAAAAATTAGAATATTCTTAATAATGTAATTTTATATTTAAAGTTATATATTGTACGTAAATATGATTTAAGAAACAAAATAAATGTGCTATACTAATATTTATCTAATGAAAGCGCATACAAAAATGGGTTTGGAAAGGTGTTTTTATGAATTTAATAATAGGAATCGTATTTTTAGGGATTGTTTTAGCTTTATTTACATTATTCACGAGTAAAGCGCCAAACGGTGGCAAAGCCATGGGAGCGCTTGCTAATGCAGCTATTGCATCGTTTTTAGTTGAAGCCTTTCATAAATATGTGGGTGGTGACTTGTTTGGTATACCATTTTTAGGTCAGTTAGGTGAAGCAGCAGGAGGGCTTGGTGGCGTTGCAGCTGCTGGGTTAGTCGCCCTAGCGATGGGTGTATCTCCAGTATACGCATTTGTAATTGCTGTTTCTTGTGGGAGTATGGATTTATTACCAGGCTTTGTCGCAGCTTATATTGCGAGTTTCGGCATGAAGTGGATGGAAGAAAAATTACCAGACGGACTAGATTTAATAGCGGCGATTTTGCTCATTGCGCCGATTACACGTTTAATCGCGATTGGTACTACACCAGTCGTAGATGCAACATTAATACAAATTGGAAATATTATTAAAGAGTCAACGACAACAAGTCCAATTTTAATGGGAATTGTACTTGGTGGTATTATCACTGTTGTAGCTACTGCTCCTCTAAGTTCAATGGCGTTAACAGCGCTATTAGGATTGACAGGGACGCCAATGGCTATTGGTGCATTAGCTGTATTTGGTTCTTCATTTATGAATTTTATCTTATTCAAGCGTATGAAGTTCGGTGATCGTAAGACAACGATTTCTGTTGCAATAGAACCGTTATCTCAAGCTGATATTGTTACTGCTAATCCGGTGCCAGTATATTTAACAAACTTTGTTGGAGGGGCACTATCAGGTGTAATTATCGCTCTATTTGGTTTAGTTAATGATGCTACAGGAACAGCTACACCAATCGCTGGACTAATGGTAATGTTTGGATTTAATAATGCATTAACTGTAATTATCGTAGCGCTTATGTGTGCATCAGGAAGTGCGCTATGTGGCTATATTGGTTCACTTGTATTTAGAAACTATCCTATTGTCACAAAAGATGAATTGCAAACTGGCACAATGCCAAAAAAGGTTAAACAATATTACAAACTTAAAAAACAATACGCTGAAAATTTAGCGTAATAAAATAAAAAAACTGTTTCCGAAACGCTTCTTCGGAAACAGTTTTTTTATTTTTGCGATGCGATTTAAGAAGGGGTGGCTCTTAAATAACGTGTCGTGTTGTGTTCCATCTTAGCAAATATGAACTCCAGTAACATTGCTAAGATCCAATAAAATATAGCTGCTACAGTATAAACTGGTATGAAACGATAACCTTCATTTGCAATTACATGACTAACTGCCATAATTTCAGTTACTTGTACTGCAAATGCTAAAGAAGTACCTTTAATTAACATAATAAATTGATTTTCTATATTAGGTAAAGCGTAAGCGAAGGCTTGTGGCAAAACGATTTTTTTATAACTTTTTAATTTTGACAATCCTACTGTTTGTGCTGCTTCCACCTGATTAGGGTCTACAGATTGAAGGCCACCTTTAATTGATTCAGAGAGATAGGCGACAGCATGTAAAGAAAACACAATAAATGCAATTACTAAAGGTGAAAAGAGATCAGGATTAATAGTCCACTTGAATTGTCCATTTAAAAAGAGTATAAATGAAGGGACCCCATAATAAAATATAAATAATTGCACAATTAGTGGTGTACTTCTAAAAAAAGAATTATAAACAATTATGAATTGGGATAAGACAGGTACACGTTTCAAACGTATAATCGCGAATAGCGTTCCAAGAATAAGCCCCACCAGCATAGCTACAATAGAAATGAAAATTGTATTTGGTACCCCTTTAAGCACTTCACTTATAGTATATAAAATAAATGACAAAATAATTTCCTCCTTAAATGCTATATGGCTTATGCGTACGTTTATCGATTAAAGTAAAGGTACCTTGAATAATAAGTGCAATAATCCAATATATGATTGAGATAACAATATAAACTTCTAGCATGCCAAGACCGTAATTATTTCCAATAATCAATTTAACTTGCCCCATCATATCGATAATACCAATCGTAAAAGCTAGCGAAGTATCTTTTACAAGCTCTATGATTTGTGTTGTTAAATTTGGAATGCTGTTACGTAAAGCTTGTGGTATGACAATTTCTTTTAATATTCGAGGATAAGAAAGACCACTTGTTAAACCAGCTTCGATTTGACTATAGTCAACAGAGAGATAACCAGCTCTGATAATTTCTGAAAGGTAAGCCCCTGTGTGCATAGTAAATGCTAATATAACAAAAAATAATCTACTAAAATGATTAATATCTATTTGAATTAATAGTAATAATTGTGGCAACGCAAAATAAACTAAAAAGAGTTGTAATAATAAAGGCGTACTTCTTATGAATGAAAGATAAATTCTTACAATAGGTGCGAGTATTTTTATCTTTTTAATACGAATCATCGCTAAAATAAAACCAAGTATAATAGCGAAAAATAGGGAGACCACGATCATAAGTAAAGTTAAAGGTAATTGTTGTAATACTTGCCCAAATAAGTCTAACCAATTTACAGATCCCATTATTTGTCCACCTCCAATTTATCTTTCTGTTTATTTATCTCATTTAAGTCATCAAAGACGTTAACATCGAAATATTTTTTAGAAAGCGATTGTAATTTACCCTCATCTTTAAGCTCTTGTGTTGCACGATCTATATCATCATGAAGTTTTTGATGTTTTTTATTGTAAACAATATGTAGAGGTTCTTTCTTTACAATACCGCCAATTTTAACGTCAGCGTTAATTTCTTCTTGAATCGCTTTGTATGTGTTCCAATTTAAAAACATAGCGTCACGACGACCCTGGCTGACCATTTTTAAGTTGTCCCCATTTGAAGGCGCTTGTATCGTATTGATATCAATTTTTGAACTACTATTCTTATTAAATTGAGTTAGTATTGAATATAAGCCGCCGCTTGGAGCCATAGGAGTAAGTTTTTTTCCAGGTAAATCTTCTAAACTATGTATGTCATTGTTGCTTTTGTTTACTACTAATAATGGCAACGCATAACTATAAGGTACGTCTTGATAAAGAAATTGTTTTTCTCGTTCAGGTGTTTTAAAAAACCAATTAATTCCCATATCGAATTTTCCTGCACCAATACCAACTAAATTGTATTCTTCTTCCCCGACTTCATATTTGAAATCATATTGTGGTAATTTCTTTTCAAGTAATTTCATATAATCCATATCTAAACCTACAAATTCATTGTCTTCATTTGTATATAAATAAGGCGGGTTAACTTCCGCAGATAGTGCTACTTTAATTTCCTTCTTCTTTTTTGTATCAGAAGTATCATCTTTATTACATGCTGATAATGTTGAAGCTATTATTAACATTAGTAAAATTAATAATCCTTTTTTTAATGTCATTCTACGTCACGCTCCGTTTCCATTTTATTCAAGAAACGGTGGATTCTTTCAGATTTTGAATCTTCTAATACTTGTTGTGGCGTGCCACGATGAATAATTTGTCCGTCATCAATAAATATAACTTGATCAGCAATTGCTTTAGCAAATTGTATTTCATGTGTAACCAAGACCATTGTCATACCTTCTTGTGCAATTGATTTTATAAGAGATAAAACACTTTGTATTGATTCAGGGTCTAGTGCAGAAGTTGGTTCATCTAGTAGAAGGACGTCTGGATTTAGAGCAAGTGCACGTATAATACCTATTCGTTGACTTTGCCCACCAGATAGTTGAATCGGGTATTTGTCTTTTTGATTCAATAAATTCACACGCTCTAAATATGATACGGCAATGTCATTGGCTTGTTTAGCACTATAATTTTTACCGTGAATGAGACCCAAAGTAATATTTTCCAAAATTGTTTTGTTTTTAAATAAATTATAATTCTGAAAAACCATGGCTGACTTTTGTCGTAACTTTGCGATATCCTTATTTGTATGTTTTGCAGCATCAAAGGTTTCGGTCCCAATTTGAATCGTTCCAGACTTAGGAAGCGCGAGTGCATTCAATGTTCTAAGTAATGTTGTTTTGCCTGAACCACTTGGCCCGATGATTGCTGTCACAGTACCTTGTTCTTGTGTGAATCCAACGTCGTTAAGTATCGTATTATCATTGTATTTATGTATGAGATTTTTAACTGTAATCATTCAATTCTCCCCCAGTATGTCAATAATTACAAAGTATCACATTAATTCTTATCGGTAAAGTAGGTTTTTATTTCTGAAAAGCTTTCTTTCAATAATGGCGAGTGTTAAACTAAATCTAAATAGTAGTAAAGTTAATTATGAGGTGATGAAAGTGAATTATTCCGCATTAATACATTCGGATATTCAAGAAAAATGGATTGCAAAATTAGATGCTGTTAAGTCGCAATTTAAAGAGAAGGCGGAATATAATGATATACATTCACGTTTTCCTTATGAAAATATTGAATGGCTAGTGAAAGAAGGATATACATTGCTTACTTTGCCAGAATCATATGGTGGTGAAGGTGCTACAGTTGAAGATATGGTAATTTTGCAAAGTTATTTGGGTTCAATTGATGGCGCAACAGCTCTTTCAATTGGTTGGCATTTAAGTGTAGTAGGCCAACTATATGAACAACAAATGTGGGAACCTTCTATGTTAGATGATTTTGCTGAAGCAGTGAAAAATGGTGCTTTAGTTAATAGAGCTGTGAGTGAAGCTGAAACTGGGAGCCCGACGCGTGGTGGAAGACCTGCAACGAATGCAGTTAAAGTAGACGATGGTTTCGTTGTTAATGGTGTAAAGACATTTACTTCAATGAGTAAAGGACTAACACATTTTGTTGTCAGTGCCTATTATGAGGAAATTGATCAAGTTGGCTTCTTTTTAATTCCAAAAGAAACGCCAGGCGTAGAAATTGCAGATAACTGGAATATGATAGGTATGCGCGCCACTGAAAGTCACGATCTCTTACTAAATGATGTTCATATTCCCAAAGAGAATTTTGTGGAAATAAGAGGCGCTGGCGGGAAAAAACCAAATGGTTGGATTTTACATATCCCGAGTGTTTATTTAGGTATTGCCCAAGCGGCAAGAGACTATGCTGTTGATTTCGCTAAAAGTTATAGCCCGAACAGTATTGAAGGTACAATTGGTGATATACCAACTGTGCAACAAAATATTGGTAAGATGGAAGCACAGTTATTATCAGCACGCCATTTCTTATGGAGCACAGCAGCATTATATACAAACGATGTTTCAGGTAACCAAATATGGAATGAAACTTCAGCAAGTAAAGTGTTAGTAATGAATCAAGGTTTGGAAGTTATTGATATTGCGATGCGTATTGTCGGTGCTAAAAGTCTTGAAATGGAAAGACCATTACAGCGTTATTATAGAGACATGCGAGCAGGTTTACACAATCCTCCAATGGAAGATATGGCATATACTAACATTGCGCATAGTGTATTAGATCATTTTTAAATAAGTGAGGAAGATGCATTTAGGCAATTGCCTAAATGCATTTTTGATAAAAAAAGTGATACTACATATGTTTACTATTGTAAATTTACTTTGCCCATTATATAATCATTTAATAGTGATAATCATTTTCAATGGAGGAAAAGTTATGAAAAAATTATGGTTTCCGTTAATTGCTATAATGCTGATTTTGGCTGCATGTGGTAATCAATCGGATAGTGGTTCAAACGAGGACAAAAAAGCAGAAACTAAGTCTTACAAGTTAGACAGTGGGAAGACTATAGATATACCAAAAGATCCTAAGCGCATAGCAGTAGTTGCTCCTACATACGCTGGTGGAATTAAGTATCTTGGCGGGAATATAGTTGCAGTAAATGAACAAGTCGACAGTAGTAAATTGCTCAAAGATAAATTTAAAGATGTTGAAAAAATCGGGGAGAATGATGTAGAGAAAGTAGCAAAAACAAAACCAGATTTAATTGTGGTGTATTCTACTGACAAAAATATTAAAAAATATAAGAAAATCGCTCCTACAGTCGTATTCGATTATGGTAAACATAAATACTTAGATCAACAAAGAGAATTGGGTAAATTACTTGGTAAGGAAGACGAAGTAAAAGAATGGGAAGAGAAATGGAAAGCTCAAACTAAAAAAGACGGTAAAGAAATCAAAGCTAAGATTGGTGAGGATGCCACTGTTTCAATCTTTGATGAATTTGAGAAAAAACTATATAGCTATGGACCAAATTGGGGTCGTGGTGGAGAAGTTTTATACCAAGCGTTCGGACTGAAAATGCCTGATAAATTAAATGATTTAGTTAAAAAAGAAGGCTGGGCTGAAGTGAAACAAGAAAAAATAGCAGAGTATGCTGGTGATTATATTGTTTCTACAAGTGAAGGTAAAGCAGAACCAGGTTACAAGAAAACAGATTTATGGAACAACTTACCTGCAGTCCAAAACGATAATGTCATTGAAGTACAAGCGGAAACATACTGGTATAACGACCCATATACTTTAGAGTATATGAGAAAAGATTTAAAAGAGAAATTTTTAAATAATTAATAACTTATAAATTAAATGCTTAGGGAATATACACAAAATTTAGCCCATTGAAAAGAATAAAGTCTTTTCGGTGGGCTTTTTATTTTATTAAACCCCCATATAAAATTTGCCGAAACCAAATGTAAACTTTTTGTTTTTATAAGTTTACAAATGTGGTATAATTTTTTCATCAAGGAGGATTGATTATGACGACAAAATATTTAGTCTACACTGCTTTAATGACTGCGATTATAGGTGTATTAGGATTTGTACCTGCAATTCCGTTACCTGTTATGCCTGTACCTATTGTTTTACAAAATATAGGTATTTTCTTGGCTGGTATATTACTTGGACGTAAATATGGCTCACTTAGCGTGATTGTATTATTATTACTTGTTGCAACTGGATTACCTTTATTATCGGGTGGTCGTGGTGGTATTGGTGTATTCGCAGGCCCATCTACTGGTTTTTTATTTATGTATCCTGTAATTACATATCTTATTGGTTTAGTAAGAGAATTATATTTTAATAAAATAAATTTTGTTGTATTATTATTTACAACAATTATCATTGGGGTTGTGTTACTAGATATTGTCGGCACAATCGTTATGGGACTGATTACCAATTTACCAATATCAAAATCAATTACTTTATCGTAAGTCTTTATGCCTGCAGACGTTATAAAAGCTATTATTGCTAGTTTGATTGGTAATATATTGCTTAACCACAGTAGATTTAAACAATTGCTAAAATAAATATAAAAGGAAGGTGAGAAGATAGTGATGATTTCGATGACAGATATTTTCCAACAAGGGGACATTTATGTCGATGATGCACAAAAGACTATCTATCTCACACCAGAAGAGCCTTTAGTATTTGATGTGAATAAATGGGATTATAAACAAATGCCGTCTATTAAAATGTGGGAAGAAGATTTGAAAAAACAATATGAAATGCATAAAAAACAAACATCAAACCACTTGGCGTTTACATTCCCAGAAAATGTGCAATTAGAACAACAATGGTTAGATAAAATTAATGAACACCAGTTTGAACTAGGATTGTTAGAACTATATGCAATCGAAGCTCAAAATGTCAAAAGACTAACAAACGAACAAATTAAAGTTATGTTTGTGACAGATCAAACTTTAGAAGATTATATTAAAATCTATCGTCAATTTGCATCTCCTTATGGAGAGGCATATGCAGACGAAACTATCAAAATGATACGTAAACAATTTAATAAAGAAGATAAATCACGTGTTATCGCATACAAACGAGACATGCCTGTTGGTATTTTAGATGTAATAATTACGTCACATAGTGTAGAAATTGATGGATTTGGCGTGGTGGATAAATACCAGAAACAAGGTATCGGTAGTATCATGCAGTCATTTGTAGCTGATATTGCTCATACAAAACCAATTATCTTGATAGCTGATGGAGAAGAAAGTGCTCGAGAAATGTACATAAAGCAAGGGTATATTTTTATAAGCTACTGCTATCAAATTTTAAAAGAAAACATTTGATATTTTAAAATTAAAATAGAATTAGCACACTAACATCATAAAAGCTGTAAAAGACTAAAATCATTAACTAATGACCAAAGTCTTTTACAGCTTTTATACGTTCGGGATGACTGTAAATATTGAAATTGCCATCTCTTATAAATCCTATAGCAGTAATATTTAAATCTTGAGCTAATGTTACAGCCAAAGTGGTAGGGGCCGATTTAGATAAAATTACACCTACACCAATTTTTGCTGCTTTAATAAGTATTTCAGATGAAATCCGTCCACTAAATATCAATACCTTATCACGTACAGGTATATGTCTTTGTATGCAATAACCATATAATTTATCCAATGCATTATGGCGCCCAATGTCTTGACGGTGTTCGAAGAACGTTTCTCCATCACTAATTGCAGCATTATGAAGACCACCTGTTTGTTTGAAAATTTTACTTGCACTTTGCAATCTTGTCATCATGTTTAATACTTGAGTAGGACTCAAAACAATTTTAGACATTGATGTCTTAGCAACTGCGGCGTCGTTTTGAAAATAGAATTCTCGACTCTTTCCACAACATGAAGCAATCATTCGCTTAGTTGAATATTCAAAACGTTCTCCTAACGGTTTAGTCAATTCAACATGAGCAAAGCCTTTACTATCATCTATTTGTATAGATTTTAAATCATCATTTTTTAATATTGCACCTTCTGATGCTAAGAAACCTAAGACAAGCTCTTCCAAGTGATTAGGACTACAAATTACAGTGGCAAATTCTTCGCCATTCACCATGATTGTTATTGGAAACTCAGTGACATAATGGTCTGTTGTTTCTATGAGTGTCCCATTCTCAAACCTTATAATTGATTGATCTGTTAATATATCCTCGTGCATAAGTATACCTCATTTCCTATTCACTTATCTATTTTAGCGTATTTACTCTTGTAAAAAAATAATTCAGTTTATGAATAAATAAAATCACATTTAACTAAACCATCTCACATGCTTGGAAGTAATATCCTCATTACTAAGATTGATAAATAACATATATACGAGTAAACTTAAGGTAAACAAAAAGAGGTGAATGATTATATGGCAAGTATAAGAGATATTGCCCGAGAAGCAAAGGTAAGTCCGGGTACTGTGTCACGCGTTTTAAATAATGATCCTACACTTTCTGTATCAAAAGATACAAGAGAAAGGATCCATAGAGTTGTAGAAAAAATGCAATACCAAAAAGCCACAAGGAAAAATAAAAGCATTCAAATCATCACTTATGCTTCTCGTGCCAAAGAAATGTCTGATCCATATTATAGAGAGATACGTTTAGCGATAGAGGCAGAAGTTAAACGTTTGAATCTATCTTTAAAACGGACTATAAGAATAGATGGCAACGACAAGAACCTAGATTTATATAAAATTGAAAAAGCAGGCGCCATTATTGTCATAGGAAATTTTTCTACAGAGGCCTTACATACTTTACGAGAATACAATGAAAATATAGTGGTTATTAATAATCCCAATACACCTAAATCGATAGATGCTGTCTACTCTGATTTACATTATTCTATGACTAATTTGTTAAATAAAATCAAGTCTTTAGGTATGAGCCAAATTGCATACATTGGAGGCACACATATGATTAGAGATTTATCTGGTACTCCGTATTCAAACAATATTGATGTTAGATATGAAGCTTATAAACAATGGTGTATGGAACAAGCAATAGATGAAATAGTAATGCTCGAAGGTTGGAAAAAAAATAATGGAGAAATGGCTGTTAAGACGTTGTTAAAGACAAGACAATTTCCTGAAGTGTTTATAGCTGGGAATGACATGATTGCGATTGGCATATTGCAACAAATTCAAGAAGAGAATATAGCTATTCCACAAGATGTGCAATTAATAAGTTTTAATGATTTAGAAGTCATACAATATGCTGTACCTTCTATAAGTAGTGTACATATACCTGTAGATGAGTTTGGGAGAACAGCAGTAAGAATGGCTGAAGAACGTATTAATAAGACAAGAGAGCTAGCTATTCAAGTGGTCGTTGAAGCTAAACTTAAAGAGAGAAGTACTTTTAACACAAAAAGATGAACTTTATTGACAAAACATTTAGTAAACAAGTAAACTTTAAATGTGTTTACTAAAACGTTGATTATTATAGCTAGAGTGATTTATATATAAGGAGTGGGATTATTATGTTACAAGCCATGCACGATAAGTTTGAAACGTTGTTTGGCGTAAAGGCTGAAGTTAGTGCTTTTGCGCCAGGACGCATTAATTTAATAGGGGAACATACTGATTATAATGGGGGTTACGTTTTTCCAGCAGCTATAGAACTTGGAACATATGGATTAGCTACAAAAAGAGAAGATAATATTATTCAACTTTATTCTAATAATTTTGAAGATATTGGTATTATATCATTTACATTAAACGAACTAGATTTTAAAGAATCAGATGACTGGGCAAACTATCCTAAAGGAGTAATCAAATATTTAAGTGAACAATTCGCTGAAATAGATAAAGGATTTAATATTTTAGTAGAAGGTAATATTCCAAATGGAGCGAGTTTATCATCATCTGCTTCTATTGAATTATTAGCTGGTTGGCTCCTGAAGCAACTCTTTAAATTAGATTTAGAGCGATTAGAGTTAATTAAAATTGGACAACGCGTTGAAAATGAATTTATAGGTGTTAATTCTGGTATTATGGATCAATTTATTATTGGTATGGGTAAAGCTGAGCAAGCCATTTTATTAGACACCGCGACTTTAGAATTTAATTATGTGCCAGCTAAATTTGGTGATTACGTAATATCTATTATGAATACTAATAAACGTCGTTCTCTTACCGAAAGTAAATATAATGAGCGTAGAGAAGAATGTGAATCAGCTTTAGCTTCTTTACAAACAGTACTTGAAATAGAATCATTAGGTGAGTTGTCAGTAGAACAATTTGAAGAAAATAAAGCACTTATTAAAGATGAAATAAAACGTCGTCGTGCAAAACACGCAGTTTCAGAGAATGAACGTACAAAAAAAGCGCATAAAGCATTAACAGAAAGTAACTTTACTCAATTTGGTCAATTACTCAATGCATCCCATGCATCGTTGAAAGAAGATTATGAAGTTACCGGCATAGAATTAGATACTTTAGCAGAAACGGCGCAACAAGTTGATGGTGTATTAGGCGCTAGAATGACAGGAGCAGGTTTTGCAGGTTGTGCGATTGCATTAGTGCATAAAGATAGTATCCAACAATTGGAAAATGACGTGTCTAAAATGTATTTAGAACGTATTGGGTACACCCCATCGTTTTATCATGTAGGTATAAGTGATGGCGTAAAATCGTTAAATTAATAAATGGAAAGAGAGAGGAGTTTATATATGAGTGTTTTAGTGTTAGGTGGCGCAGGTTATATCGGAAGTCATGCGGTAGACCAGTTAATCGAAAAAGGATATGACGTTGTTGTAATAGATAATTTAGGTACAGGTCATAGAGCAGCAGTGCATAAAGAAGCTAAGTTTTATGAAGGTGATATCAGAGATAAAGCGTTTTTAAATGACGTATTCATGAAAGAAAATATAGAAGGTGTATTCCACTTTTGTGCTTATTCCTTGGTAGGAGAATCTGTAGAGAAACCATTAGCTTACTTTAATAATAATGTTCAAGGTCTACAGGTATTATTAGAGGTTATGTATGACCATCAAGTAGAAAATATTATTTTTTCTTCAACAGCAGCAGTATATGGTGAGCCAGATTCAGTACCAATAACTGAAGAAGATTCTAAAACACCTACAAGTCCATATGGTGAAAGTAAACTCATGATGGAAAAAATGATGCAGTGGAGCCATGAAGCTTATGGTGTTAATTATGCTGCTCTTCGATACTTTAATGTGGCAGGTGCTAAAGAAGATGGGACTATAGGTGAAGACCATCGCTCTGAGACACATCTTATCCCTATTGTGTTACAAGTGGCTCTAGGCCAGAGAGATCAATTAATAGTATTTGGAGATGATTATGATACAGAAGATGGGTCATGTATTCGTGACTATCTTCATGTTGTAGATTTAATTGATGCACATATTTTAGCTTTTCAACATTTACAAGATGGAGGGTCATCAGGCGCATTTAATTTAGGTAGTAGTCAAGGTTATTCAGTATTCGAAATTTTAGAGGCAGCAAGAAAAGTAACCCAAGAACCTATTAAAGCAGTAGTTGGCAAAAGACGTTCCGGCGATCCAAGTAAGTTAATTGCTTCAAGTGATAAAGCGCAACAAATACTAGGTTGGAAACCACAACACGATAACATTCACGATATTATCGATTCAGCATGGCAATGGCATCATCAGCATCCAAACGGATACCAAGAAAATATGGAGGGTTAATGCATGTTATTAAATCAGCAATTAGTACAACAATTTGTAGCACAAGCAATTTCTTACGGTGATTATGAAGATGAAGATGCAATTTATATTCAAAACAAATTGTTAAGCCATTTAAATGCCGAAGGCGTAGATGATTCATCAGTATCTGAATTAAATAAAGACGCGACAGCAAATGAAATTACACAATACTGGATTCGACAAGCTATAAATGAAAACTGTATTGAAGATGCGCTATACAGTAAAGAAATCGTTGAGGCCCAAGTATTAGATTTAATTACACCACGCCCGTCTGTAATCAATCGTAAATTTAAAGAAGCATATGAAACATCACCAGAAGCGGCTACAGATTATTTTTATGACATTGCTAAACGCAATCACTATGTGAAAGAAGATGCGATTGCTAATAATATTAATTATGATGTGACTACCGAATATGGTGATATTGAGATAACAGTTAACTTATCTAAACCTGAAAAAGATGCGAAACAAATTGCAAAGGCTAAAGAAGCACCAGCTACCACCTATCCAAAATGTGCGTTGTGTATAGAAAATGAAGGGTTTAAAGGTTCTGTATTGCAAGCCGCACGTACAAATCACCGTGTGATTCGTTTAAACTTAAATGGAAAGCAATGGGGCTTCCAATATTCACCTTATGCATATTTTGCAGAACATAGTATTGTACTGTCTGAATCACATGAGCCAATGGAAATTAATCAAGATACGTTTGTGAACTTATTAGACTTTATAGACCAATTCCCGCATTATTTCATTGGTTCTAATGCAGATATTCCACTTGTGGGGGGGTCTATTTTGTCCCATAATCATTATCAATCTGGAAAACATGTATTTCCAATGGATAACGCCAAAGAGGTAGAGCGATTTACGATTGCAAATTATCCGTCAATACAGGCGAGTACTTTAAAATGGCCTATGAGCGTTATTCGCTTGAAAGGTGAAAATCGAGAACAACTTATTGAAGCAGCGACATATGTAATGACTGAGTGGAATCAATATTCAGATCATAAAGTTGACATCAAAGCCTTTAGTAGCGATGGTGAACGTCATCACACTATAACACCAATTGCAAGATATAGACAAAAGCAATATGAGTTAGATATCGTTTTACGTGATAATCAAACTTCAGAAGAATTTCCTGATGGTATTTTCCATCCTCATAAAGATGTGCAACATATAAAAAAAGAAAATATAGGATTAATAGAAGTAATGGGTACTGCTATTTTACCTGGCCGATTGAAACAAGAACTACAACAAGTTAAAGATTACCTATTAAACACAACACAAGTTGATTTAGGTGTACATCAACAATGGGCCGACGAAATGAAACAAGCATATGATGTCGATGAAAGTAACGTCGATGACATCGTAGATAAAGAAGTAGGTTATAAATTTAAACGTGTATTAGAAGATGCTGGCGTATTTAAAAATACAGAACAAGGTCAACAGGCGTTTGAACGCTTTATTGAACAGCTTTAAAACAATACATTCATTATCTGTTTTCAAAAGATCAGAGTACAATACTTTGGTCTTTTGTTTTTTTATGAAGAGGCATATAATTAACCGCAAAGGAGTTGTTTTAGATGAGGCATAATTTCAACCGCTCAGTCATTGTTTTGATGATACTATGCGTGATTTTAGCGGGTTGTTCAAATGGGAATGATAATAGCAAAAGCCATAGCAATTCTAATAAAGATGAAAAAAACAAAACATTACATATTTCTGCAGCAGCTAGTTTAACTGAAGTTACTAAAGAGCTGGAAACAGCGTTTAAAAAAGAACATAAAGGTACTGAAGTTACATTTAACTATGGTGGCTCTGGTGCATTGAGACACCAAATTGAAAAAGGCGCACCTGTAGATGTATTTATGTCAGCCAATACTAAAGATGTAGATGTATTAAAAAACAATGATAAAGCACAAAATACATATGAATATGCTAAAAATAAGCTCGTCCTTATAGGTGAAAAAGATAGTGAATACCAATCAGTGAAAGCGTTGAATAACGACGATAAATTAGCTATTGGAGAAGTGAATTCTGTACCAGCAGGCAAGTATGCTGAACAGTATTTAAAAGACAATAAATTATATAAACAAATCAAACCTAATTTAGTGTTTGCTAAAGACGTGAGACAAGTATTAAACTATGTGGAAAAAGGTAACGCCCAATTAGGTTATGTATACCAAACAGACTTACATCAAAGTCAACAAAATGCCAAGCATGATGTTAAGAAAATAAATATAGTTAATATGAAACACCCCATTGTATATAAATCAGCAACAACGTCAGACAAAAAATTAGCTCAAGCTTGGATTGAATTTCTTAAAACAGAACAAGCTAAAGAAATATTGAAAAAATATAAGTTCGAAGTCTAGGAGGTTTTAGCAATGATTGATGTAATACCTTTTTGGATATCACTCAAGGTAGCTGTGATTAGCACAATAATTGTAACCTTTTTTGGTATCGTTATATCTAGATGGTTATATAAACGTCATGGCGTTATTGCTAAAATTTTAGAAAGTGTGATTATTTTACCAATCGTTTTACCACCAACTGTGATGGGCTTTATTCTATTAATTATTTTTTCACCTAGAAGCTTTATAGGAAGCTTTTTTACAAACGTATTGCATTTACCAGTGGTTTTCACTTTAACAGGCGCTGTCATTGCATCTGTGATTGTAAGTTTTCCATTGATGTATCAACACACTGTTCAAGGCTTTCGGACTATTGATAATAAAATGTTGAATACGGCTCGGACGATGGGGGCAAGTGAAAATAAAATATTTTTTAAATTAATTCTGCCATTATCAAAGCGTTCTATTTTATCTGGTGTCATGATGAGCTTTGCCCGTGCAATTGGAGAATTTGGCGCAACACTTATGGTTGCTGGCTACATACCGAATAAAACAAATACGCTACCTTTAGAAATTTATTTTTTAGTAGAACAAGGTAAAGAAAATCAAGCTTGGTTATGGGTGATTGTACTTATTGCATTTGCGGTCACAGTTATTGGGACAATCAATGCATTGAATAGAGAACGTTATCGGGAGGTAGATTAATTGTTGAAATTAAAATTAGAATATGCACTTAAAGATACTCAACTACAGATAAATCTTCAAGATGTTATACCTAAAATATATGCAGTCAAAGGGCCATCAGGTATTGGTAAGACGACTATATTAAATATAATTGCAGGATTGAGGCAAGCGGATAAGGCACATATACAGATTAATAACCGTGTCTTAACAGATACAGACAATGATATAAATGTAAAAATACAGCAAAGAAATATTGGTTATCTATTTCAAGATTATCAATTGTTTCCAAATATGAATGTATATCAAAACATCACTTTTATGACACGACCTTCTGAGCACATCGAAGCATTGATGCAACAGTTAAATATCATGCATTTAAAGGAACAACTCCCATCGCGATTATCTGGTGGTGAATCTCAGCGTGTGGCACTAGCTAGAACGTTAAGTACGAGACCAGACCTTATATTATTAGATGAGCCATTTTCTAGTTTAGATGATACGACTAAAGAAGAAAGTATTCAGCTAGTGAAGCGTATATTTGAAGAGTGGCAAATTCCTATCATTTTTGTAACGCATTCAAATTATGAAGCGGAGTCATTAGCGCATGAAGTTATTAATATTGGTTGAAAGTTTATTATTAATAAAGACTATGTATTATTATAAAAACCCCAATCTGACAAAAGTTAAGATGGGGTTTTTTATAATATTTTATTGTTTGTTCTCTGGAATTGGGAAGTATTCAAAGATTTCTCCAGATTTCAATGCATCTGTTAGTGTATCTAGCCAAGCATAATAAAGCTTAGAATGTTCTAATTGTTCTAAGACTTCTTGTGCTTCTTCAATCACTTCAGTTGTAGCACTATCTGAATGAACAATGGGGTTCAATAAAGATTCAGCTTTATGTATTGCTTCTAAATTCAATTTAATTTCACGTTTCCATTTTTGTGAAAAGAAGTTGCCAAAAAATGTAAAAAAATCTTTTTCAGCTGCAAAATGCTGTTTTCTACTACCGCGCACAAATTCCTGTTTTACTCCATCAAACTCTTGAAGTTTCTTTACACCGGCACTCATGCTGGGTTTGCTCATTTGTAATTCATAACGCAT
>Ga0079226_10001289_pt1 | contig 19184 bp, 26 predicted proteins | sample Poulit2014_FD_76345 | JGI IMG/M metagenome (GOLD analysis project Ga0079226, IMG submission 76345) | Agricultural soil microbial communities from Georgia to study Nitrogen management - Poultry litter 2014 | ecosystem: Environmental > Terrestrial > Soil > Agricultural land | place: USA: Georgia... | reverse complement strand
CGATTAGAGCAAGTATGAACTTATCAAAAGAACGTGGAGCATATCCTTTATATGAAGGAAGTACATGGGAAACGGGAGAGTATTTCACACAAAAAGGTTATTTTGAAGAAGGTAGACAAGATTGGGAAGGTTTAGCAGCGGAAGTAAAAGAGCATGGTGTACGAAATGGTTATTTAATGGCGGTAGCACCTAACTCATCGACTGCGAATATTGCGGATTCTACTTCGGGAATCGATCCTATTTTCCAACCGTTTTATCATGAGGAAAAGAAAGATTTTAAGATTCCAAAAGTAGCGCCTGATATGGATCATAATACGTATGATATTTATAGACGATCTGCTTATATTGTTGACCAACGTTGGTCTATCAAACAGAATGCGTTAAGACAGAGACATATTGACCAAGCAATTTCATTTAATATGTTTGTACCTAATACGATTAAAGCAAGTATGGTATTAGAGTTACATTTAACTGCATGGAAAGAAGGACTTAAAACATCTTACTATTTACGTTCTACTGCAAACGAGGTAGAAGAATGTGAATGGTGTCATTCATAAGAACAAACAGAGGGGACATGTAAAAATGTCCCTTCATAAACAATAAAATTTAGGGAGATGTAACAATGGTAAAACAAAAAGATGTATTTAATTATTTAGATATGTTGAGAGATTCTGGAATTACAAATATGTTAGGAGCAACACCTTATATACAGGAACGGTTTGGTATAGGTGAAAAAGAGGCAAGGGATTATTTAGTAGCGTGGATGGAATCATTTAAAGATAAGCGTAAGTAAAAGGTTATTCAGAAAGGGTGTTTAGGGTGAAGTGCTTAATATCGTATTACACGTATAGTGGAAATACGGAAGAAGTAGCGGAGTTAATAAGGGAAAATTTAGAGAGATACGGTATAGACGTAACAATGAATGTTATGGGTCTAGGAAAGTATGAAGAACCAAGTGAATATGATGTAGTATTTTTTGGGTCATTTACATGGGATTATGGAATGGTACCAGATGAAATAAAAGATCATATTCAAGAGATTGGTTATAAACCTGATAACATGGCAATCTTTGGGACTGGTGATACGCAGTTTGGTGGAGATGAAATGTTTTGTAGGGCAGTAGATAAGTTAGTAAATTTTTATAAGAGTAAATGGGACGGTTTAAAGATAGAGCAGTCACCAAGAGGACAACAAGAGATAAAGATAGTTAACTGGGTAGATACTATTTTAGAAGATATGGGTTTTATAGTACCGTTAAGAAATACGGGAACAGAACATTAAAGGGGAAGATAAACGATGGCAAAACAAAAGTATTGGTCAAGGTATTATGAAGAAGAAGTTTATTTAGATGATAGTGATTTATATGATTTAGTTGAACAATATGAGATGGTATGTAGAGATAGTGGTGTAAGACCTGAGGTAACAAAGAAAGAATGGGAGTTACTAAAGGTAGATCAATCTGCATTTGACCATGTTTATTTTATAGTAAGAGAATCAAAAGAAAGATAAATAAAAAAGGTAAAGATAGGAAGGGTTATAAAATGGTAAAAAAATTAACAAGAGCGAAAACATTAAATCCGTTAAATCCAAATAAGTCGACGGGTGTATTTGGAGGAAGATCGAGCGGTATTTTAAATTGGAATGACATTGCGTATCCGCATTGGTACAAAATGTATAAGAGATTGATTGGGAATTACTGGCAAGCAGATGAAGTAGATATGTCTGGGGATGTAAAACAGTTTCCTAATTTAACGGAGCCTGAGAAGGATGCATATTTAAAGATTATAGGGTTATTATCTACTTTAGATGCACCACAGACACGAACTGCATTATTACTATCGTTATATGCAACGGATCCATCTGTACAGTCTATTTTAGCGGTTATCGCACAACAAGAGGCAGTGCATAATGAAAGTTATTCTTATGTATTATCTTCGGTAGTAAGTTTATCGAAACAAAATGAGTCATTTGAGTTAGGAAGAAAAGATCCAATTTTACTGAAGAGAAATGAAAAGATTGTAACGCAGTATAATAAATTTGTAGAGGATCCTACAATGGAAAATATTTTAAAGGTGTTAGTATATACTACATTATTAGAGGGAATGTTCTTCTATTCAGGGTTTGCTTACTTTTATAATTTAGCAAATCATAATAAAATGGTAGGAACATCTACAATGGTAAGTTATATTAACAGAGACGAATTAGAACATGGTAGATTTATTTCAGAATTATTTAGAGCAACTTTAGCAGAGAATCCTGAATATAATACAGAAGAATTAACTAATTGGGTATATGAGGTATATAAAGAGTCAGTAGAGTCTGAAATTGAATGGTCGAATTATGTGTTAGCAGAAGTAGATGGTATAGATATGTACGAGATGGAAGGATATATTAAATACCGAGCAAATAAAATGATTCGAATGTTAGGATTAAGTGAGATATATCCTGAATATATTGAAAATCCGATGAAATGGATTCGAGCATATGTAGATAATTTTGATGGTACGAAAACAGACTTTTTTGAACAAGCATCTAGGCAATATACAAAGACAAGTGATTTAAATGGTTTTGATGATTTATAAGATAGTTTAAAGGGTGTAGATATAATCTACATCCTTTTTTTATTTGGATAATTTTTTGGAGTAGAAAGTAAGAAAGATGAGGTACTATGGAAGTATAAGTTAAACGTGAGAATTAAAAATAAAAGAAGGTAAGGTAAAAAGATAGATAAAACAAATAAAGAAGGGGAGTAAGGATATGGCAAGTAAAAAGTTTTATGCGGTTAAAAAAGGAAGAAGTGTAGGGATATTTAGAACGTGGGATGAATGTAAGAAACAAGTAAATAAATATAGTGGAGCAGAATTTAAGTCTTTTGCAACGAAGGAAGAGGCGGAAAAATATCTAGGGAATAAGAAGAGAGGAAAGAGAAAAGGAAACAAAAAGAAATTAGTAGCGTATGTAGATGGTAGTTACAATGAAAGGGAGAATTTAGGTGGTTATGGGTGTGTTTTATTAGAAGGGGATACAATACGTAAAAAGTTACGAGGGAGTATTGTACTAAAGAAAGATAATTCTAGGAACATACATGGGGAGTTATGGGCAACTATAAAAGCGGTTAAATGGGCGATAGATAATGAATATGGAGTAGTAGAAGTTAGGTATGATTATATGGGAATTGAAAATTGGGCAAAGGGAATGTGGAAGACCAATAAAAAACTAACGAAGAATTACAGAAGGAAAATGGTTAAGTTAATGGAACAAATAGATGTAGAGTTTACGAAAGTAAAGGCACATTCGGGAAATAAGTATAATGATATTGCGGATGTATTAGCAAAAGAGGCAGCTGGAATCTAATAAAGAGAGAAGATGATGATGTGAGTACAGTAGATGAAGATAAATATTTAGAGTACTTAAAGAGAGAAATGGATAAATTTATACGAAAATATTATGGGGTAAAATTAGCAATTCCTGTAACGTGGAGTAGTAGGTTACGAGTTAAATGGGGATATTTTAGTGTAAAAAGAAAGAATGTAATTGTAACGGAAAATGGTAGAAGAGTAAGAAGAAGTGTAGTAGATAAATCTAGTATGAAGATAGTATTAAACAAAGATTTATTACATGCAAAGTCAAAAGAATTGGTATTAGGTATAGCAAAGCATGAGGCATTGCATTATGCATTGTTTGTTACGGGGAAACCGTTTAGAGATGGAAGTGCATACTTTGAAAATGAATTAAGAAAACATAATTTACCTAGAACAGGAATAGGAACAAAGGAACTCGGAACTACGAGTAAATATTGGGTATGGATTTGTAAGGAATGTACTAAAATCGTAAAACGTGGAGGAAAAACACATAAAAATTATGCAAGGGATTATGTGTCTGGATGTTGTAGTGCAATGTTGGAAGAAGTAGGTTGGGTATATTTAAAACCAGATCAAAAATATATAAATAAAAAATAAGGGAGATTTTATGATGTTTTGGTTAATTTTAGTAATTTTAGCGTTTATGTTAGTAATTCCACTTATATATAAAGTTACAAAGAAAATAATTAGTTTAGGGTTATTTATTATTATAATTATAATCGTATATTCGATAGTAAGTGGAAAGATACTTTAGATAAGGTGATTTAAATGGAAAATTTCGGATATACAGGATGGGTACTAGATAATTTTGTTTATTTAATATTATTAATAGTACCCATTAGTTTTTATGTTATATATAACGTATTAAAAGAGGAACGGAAGATATTTTATACCATAAGTACGATAATCATTACTTTAGCAATGATGTTTGTTGTCTTACCTAGTATATTATTCACTATATTTTTAGGGTCATATATTGAAGGATATAGGGAAGAGTTTAAAGGATATATGGGAGAACAAGTAAGGTCTAGTTATGAAATAGAAAATGTAGAAGTAACGAATAACAACGGGAATTATATACCTAAATTTAGTAAAAAAGATAAAGACAGGTATGTAAAGATAGAGTATGAAGTAAATGAAGATGAAGATGAGAAGATAGTTAATTATAAACCTATAAAAGAAGATAGTGGGGCATATAAATTATCCTATGTAATTTTAGAGAGTGATTATGAAGTAGAGTTAAAGGGGATAAGTAATTTAGCGGTAAATATACGTGAATTTTTAGGGATAGAAGATAGAAAGAGATTACAGTTTGAAAAAGGAGCGTATGATTTTAGGTTAGGAGTTCCTGAGGAAGATTATGAAGATAGAAAAAGTGAAATGAGAAGAAAATCAAAGTAAAAGAAGGGGTTTATATGGTATTAAGGGTAGTAGATTTGTTTGCGGGTGTAGGAGGGTTCCGTTTAGGGTTAGAGAGAGCAGATAAAGAATATTTTGAGACTGTGTGGATGAATCAGTGGGAGCCGAGCAAGAAAAAACAAGATGCTTATGAATGTTATAAGAAAAACTTTACAGAAGGTCATTTTAGTAATGAAGATATTGGAGAAGTGGATACAGAGGAATTAAAGGAATTAAGACCTGATTTAATGGTTGGGGGGTTTCCATGTCAAGATTATTCAGTAGCAAGATCATCTAAAGGAACACAGGGAATCGAAGGAAAAAAAGGAGTATTATTTTGGGAAATTGTACGTTTAGCGAAAGATATAAGACCGAAATACTTATTATTAGAGAATGTAGATAGGTTATTAATTACACCAAGTAAACAACGGGGAAGAGATTTTGCGGTAATGTTAGCTGCTTTTAGGGATATAGGTTATAACGTAGAGTGGAGAGTAATAAATGCGGCACATTATGGAGGAGCGCAGAGAAGACGGAGAGTATTTATATTTGTAACGAGGGATGATTTAGAAATAAATAAAAAAATAAGGGAAACGGATTCATATACGTACTTATATAAAGAAGGTTTTTTTGCGAAAGAGTTTCCTGTAAGAAAGTCGTTGTTTAAATTAAAAGTACCGAAGCAAACATTGGATAAAGATATTGTAAAGGTATCTGATAATTTTAAAGGGGAAATATTAAGTGCTGGGTACATGATAGATGGAGATTTTTATACATCAGAAGTGAAACCTAATGTAGAACAATATACTGCTTTAGGGGATATTTTAGAAGATGAAGTCCAAGAGGAGTATTATTTAACGGAAGAAGAAAGAAAAAAGTTTAAATATTTACGGGGAAGAAAAGAGATAGAGAGAGTTACAGAAGATGGGTTTAAGTACATCTATAAGGAAGGGAAGATGTCTGAAGTAGATGAGTTACATTTACCAAGTCGAACAATATTGACTAGTGAAGGAAGTATTACAAGAACAACGCATATTGTAAACGATGGTAAGGGAATACGATATTTAACACCTGTTGAATGTGAGAGGTTAAATAGGTTTCCAGATAATTGGACGAAGGGAATAACGGATAGAATGAGGTATTTTACGATGGGGAATGCTTTAGACGTTAATCTTGTAAAAAGAATGGGAAAAAGGTTAAAGGAAATTGATAAGTAAAAGGAATTTGAGACTAAAAGGATTAGATTCTTTTAGTCTTTTATTTTTGGATAATAAAATGGCAAGGAACAGGTAAAGTCGTTGTTATAATAAGGTATAAGGGATAAAAATATAAAGGGTATGATAAAGATGAATAGGGATTTTAATTATGTATCATTGTTTAGTGGTATAGGTGGATTTGATTTAGCGTTAGATAATTTAGGTGGAAAATGTGTTATGGCATCCGAGATAGATAAGTGGGCAAACAAGTCCTTTGAGTTGTTGTATGGTTTTCCGACTGCAGGGGATGTTACAAAAGTAAAAGAGGAAGATGTACCTGACCATGACATTATTGTGGCAGGGTTTCCATGCCAAAGCTTCAGTATTTCGGGAAATAGGTTAGGATTAAATGATACAAGAGGAACATTGTTTTTTGAAGTAGCGAGGATAGCGAAAGAAAAACAACCAAGAGTTATATTTTTAGAGAATGTAAAAGGGTTGTTGTCGGATGATAATGGAAAAACAATGCAATTAATATTAAAAACATTGAATGAGGTAGGTTATGTAGTAGATTTTAAACTGATTAACTCTAGTAATCATGGTGTGGCGCAGAGTAGAGAAAGAGTATATATTTTTGGAGTAAGGAAAGATTTACAGAGTCATAGAGGATGGGTTATTCGAGGGAATACAGTAGAAGGAAGAACAAAAAGAGAACTAGCAAAAGATAAAACATTAGAGATGTTCAATTTTAAGTTGTTACCTAATGATAGAGAAAATAAAAAGATAAAAGATATTTTAGAGGAAGATGTGGATGAAAGGTTTTATGTAAAAAAGGATAAATTGGAAAGATTAATGAAAGATTTAGAGGATAAAGGATTTGGAAATGAAAAAGAAAATAAGAGTAAACCAAGACAGTTATTTAAAAGGAATATTAAAAAAGGTAAGGACTATAAACTAGATAAGGCAGGGTATATAGATCCTGAAGGTTATGATACTACAAATAGAGTATATACTGTAAATGGTTTAGCACCTACGATTACTGCGAGTTGTGGGGGAGAAACACATATTATGGTGGAAAAAGAAGGAGAAAGAAGAGTTAGAAGATTAACTCCTTTAGAATGTTTAAGATTACAAGCATTCCCGGATGAGTTTTACGATATATTGTCTAAAAATGGTATTAGTAATACACAAATATATAAACAGTCAGGAAATGCAGTTACAGTAACAGTAATAGAAGATATAATGAAGAGTTTTATACATCAAGGGTATTTAGATGTGTGAAATGTTTAGTAAGTAGAAATATTTTAAAAGTAGAAAGATGAGAAAGACATATAGATAGAAAATCAAAAAACAGGAGGAAAAAAGATGAAGAAGTTAGGGGTAATGTTAGTAGGAATACTAGCGGTAATGGTTTTAGTAGCATGTTCAGGGGGAGAAGAAAAAGAAAGAGAAAAGGTGTTTAAGGTACATGAAGATTTTCATGAATTAGTAGATGGGGTAGATACTGCATTTATAGATACAGAGGATGCTGTAAGTAAGTATAACAGTGGAGAGTATACTTATGAAGAATATAAAGAAATTAAACAAGAAAGAGAAAAAGAGTTAGAAGAGTTTAAGAAGGATTTAGATGGAATTAGTAAACCTAAAGATGGGGATGCATTAGATTATTATGATAAATCGTTTAATTTAATTACTGGGGTAATTACTTTAGCGGAGACATCTTTAGAAGTTCCGAATGATTTAGGGGATGAGGTAGCGGTAGAAGGATATAATGATTCTATACGGGCAGAAAGGGATCATTTAGATGTAAGTATAGAAGAGTATGAAGAATTACAAGAAGAATTAAAAGAAAAAGATGAAGAGTATAAGAAAGCATTTAAATAGAATATAGTAAATAAAGTACCTATTGCATGAAAAGTGTAGTAGGTACTTTTTTAATTGTGCAAAGGATAATAAGAACAGTAAGAATAAGGAAGATGTGTATTATAATAAGGTTAAGGGTTATAAAAGAATAGAATTAACTACTTAAAAAAGAACAAAGAGAATTAAATAAAAAGAGAGAACAAGATAAAAGTTAAGGGGGTAATATTTAGGGATGAAGGAAACAAAAGATTATTTAAAGAGAAGAATAAAATATGCGAAAAAGAGATTAGAAGAAATAAAGGAAAGACATGGGAACGATCCTAATAATAAGTTTAATTATTATGGAGGAGAAGATATAGGATATTGGAAAGGGTTACTCGCAGGGTATGAGAATGTATTAGATAAGATAAATGAATTGGAGTAGGGATGAGCATGGGTTATGAGTTAAATAGGGTATTTAATGAGGATTGTATAGAGGGAATGAAAGATATACCAGATAAAAGTATTGATATGATATTAACGGATTTACCATATGAGATGGTTAAAGCGGATTGGGATCGGATAATTCCATTTGATGAGTTATGGGAGCAGTATGAGAGAATTATAAAAGATAATGGTGCGATTGTATTAACTGCAAGTGGTTCATTTTCATATAAATTAATTAACTCAAATGAGAAGTTATTTAGATATAAGTGGATCTGGGTTAAAAATACTGCATCAAACTTTTTAAATGCTAAAAATAAACCGATGTCAGCACATGAGGATGTGTTAGTATTTTCAAAAGGTGCAACTGCAAATGGTTCAAAGAATAAGATGATATATAATCCGCAGGGGTTACGAAAGATAAATAAAAAGGGTAAAAATGAAGGACAGGTTGGAGTACATGGGTTAAGGAGTAAAAAAACGGAAACATATGTACAGGAATATGAAAACTATCCGAAAGATGTATTAAGGTTTCCAAGTGTAAGGAAAGGAATAAATCCAACACAAAAGCCTGTAAAACTATTAGAGTATTTAATTAAGACTTATACGGAAAAAGGAGATATAGTATTAGATAGCTGCATGGGGTCATTTTCGACTGCGGTAGCTGCGTACAATACGGGAAGGAATTTTATAGGGTATGAAAAAGATGAAAAAATGTTTAAACAAGGGTATGAACGGTATGAAAAGGATATAAAGAAACCAAAAGGATTGTGGGGGAAATAAAGGATAAAGGTGATGTTGTAGATGTTGGAAAAAGGATTTAAATTAGAAGATGTAAAAGAACTAGCAAAGGATTTTTTAGAAGAGACATATAAAATGGAATTAGATATACCAATTATATTTAAAAGAAGAATTGGTAAGAGGTGGGGTTATTTTACCTACAGTAGTTATGAACAAGATGTAAAGATAAACGGAAAGCAACATAAAAAAGGAGAAGTAGTAGCTGGAAGTGAAGTAATTGTACTGAGGGAAGAGTTAAGAAAGGCAAGTAATTTAGATGTAGTAGAAAAGATTATAAAACATGAATTAGTACATTATGTGTTTTATAAAAAAGGTATTCCCTTTGGGGATGACGATGAAGATTTTAATAAGGAATTAGAAAGGTTACACCTAACAAAAGGAGTGGTATCTAGGGAAATGTTAGGGTTAAAGAGAAAAGTAAAAATAAACTTTTTGTAAGGGGGAGACTGTATTTATACAGTCTTTTTTTAATACAATCTTTACATCGGGGGGTAATTCTACTATATTTAGGTTAAGAGGTGTTAAAAATGAAAAAGTCAGAAGAAAGATTGATAAAAAAGGTAGAGAAAGAAATAAAGAAGATGTTAAAAGGAGACCCTTTTGATCTGCAAGATAATATGGATCTATTAGCGGAAGATTTAGAGGAAAGAAATCAATATAGAATAAAAGATTATAATTTTGGAATAAATTATTTTATGAATAAAGAATTAAACGTATATAAAACAAAAAAAGGTAGTGAAGGGGTAGAGGAAGAGGCAAGGTTTTATGAGATATGTAAAAAGGTATTAGAGTTATCTATTAAATACAGAAGAGAGAATAATAAGAAGATAAGTAAGGTAGAAACAAATATATTAACACATGCACCTTATTTTGTAGGGGGAAGTAGAAAGAGAAAGGCAAAAGGACGTGAAGAAGGTTATATAAGAATAGATAAGGGGGGAATAAGAAAATTAACGTATGAGAACGATTTAGGGATAATGCTTACGATGGCGGATGCAAAAACATTATTTGCTTTATTCTCTGTATGGGAAGATCAAGGGTTTAGTGAGTGGGTAAATTTTACAGAATATAAGTTACTTTCTAAGATGAATTTAAAAGATGGTGGAAAACAATATAAAGGGCTACGAGAGTCTTTAGAGAAATTAAGGAATACATCGATAGTAATGCGTGAGGCATATGATATAGAAACGGGAACAAGAGAAGTTACAGAGAGATTTAAGTTGATTATTGCGGATAAATTTACAGAAGATATCAACGTAAAAGGAGAAACACAATCTAGACAATATGAGATACAATTTTCGCCGTACATAAACACATCATTAAATAAAGGATATTATTCGCTGATAAGTTTAACGATATTTAATGATATTGAAATAGAGACTGCACAAGGGATATATCTTATGTTTATAGGAATTAATAACATGGAGAATAAAGGAAAATATACAAAAGGAAATAGGTTCGAAATACCTTTAGAGGAAGTATACGAGACCTTATTTATAGAAAGTGATAGATATAAAAGGAAAGGATTAATAGAAAAAGGGTGCGATGAGTTAAAAGATGTAGGTGTAATAGAAGAATATTACTTTAAGTATGAAGGGAAAAAGAATGAAAGTTTAGTATTGGTTCCTACAGAATGGCAAAGTAAGTTAATTAAAAAGAGAGATGAGTTAGGAGATATAGAATCTAATTTGTTAGAAAGATAAGACACTATTTAAAGTGTCTTTTTTATTTTGATGAAAATCAGTAAATATAAGGGTAAAACAGTAAGAAAAGGAAAAAAAGAAAAAAACTTTTTGGAATGGAGGTACGGTATTTTAGTAAAAATAAAGTAAGAGAGGAAAAAGAGAAAAATTAGAATGGAGGTACGGTATTTTTTAGCTGCAAAAGGAAAAATGGAAATAAATAAAATTGGAATGGAGGTACGGTATTTTTAGCAAAAATAAAACAAATGGGAAAAATATTAAAAATGGGGTCTAAGCATAGGTACGAAAGGGTTTGTGAGGGAAAATTAAAAATATTTTCGGAATGGAGGTACGGTATTTTTTAATGATTTTAGGGGTAATGGAGATAAATAAAATTGGAATGGAGGTACGGTATTTTTAAGGTAAAAAGTCAAAAATGGAAAAAGAGAAAAATTGGAATGGAGGTACGGTATTTTTTAATGAAGAAGTAGAAAAGTTGGAATGGAGTACGGTATGGAATTAAAAATAGATATGAGTTATGTTATCAACTAAGGGAAAATATTTGGGGTAAAATAAGGGAATTAAGGTGATAAAGATGATTTATGAAGATACATATAATTTTATGATGAATAAAGCATCTGCGAAAGAAATTGATATATTATTAAGTATGGTTAAAAATGTCGATTGGGATAATGTTGTACGTTTAGATGATAAAGAATTAGCAAGGTTGTCTGGAACAACAGTTAGATATGTACGAGAAGTAAATAAAAGATTAATGTCGATACATAAAGGAAAAAGAATATTAACTAAAAACAAACACTCTAGTGAATATCCTTACAAATTGTTGTTAGGGACTACGAGTGTATTTTATCGTGGGGAAAATTATGCAAAAAAGTATCGGTTTTTATATGAAGATACGTTTCAACAATTAAATATATATGAAAAAAGAATTATTTTGAATGCGGTAATGGATATGTCTATAACGGGTCAAAATAAAGTGTATTTAAAAGTAAGTGATTTTATATATAGAAATGAAGTTAGTGCAGGGAAAATACCTAACAAAGATGTATTAGTAAACAGTATAGACATATTAAATAATAAATATAACAATAAAATGAAAATAAGTTATGCGAGTAACATATATACAAAAGAAGAAGTTATTTTAGTAGAGATCGATACAGATATGTTAGAGGACGTGGAAGAAAATAGGACAGAAAGACGAGTATTACGAGAGTTAATGTTTAAAGGGGGATACTCGGAGTATTTAGAAGATGAACAATGTACAGAGATAGAGAAGATGGGGAAGTATATTTACCAGTCATTATTAGAGTTAGGAAGAGAAACAAAAGAATTTACAGATACTATATTATACATAGCAAGAAAAACATATACGAGATCCGTTAAGAAATTAGCGAGAACATTAAAAGGAGTAACGGATAACGATTTACAGGAAGGAGGGGTATCTGCGTACTTTAGTAGTATTGTCTTTACGGAGATCAGTGAGGAAATGACAAAGTACGATAACGAGTATAGAACGAAAAAAGGATTAATGGAAAAACTCTTTATAAAAGAAGATAGTTTTGTTAAAGAGAGTAAAAACATTTTAAAAGTATTAAGAGGTTGGATAGATAATTGGATAAAGTCTAGATATAAGGATGAGTCTGATCGAAAGATAGAATATGATACTAGTTTAGAAAGAAACAATAGATTAAAAGATTTTACAGTTGGATTGTTTACAAAGTTATTAAGGAAGGAAGATACAAAGAGGAATCCATTAATAAAGAATGAAAAAAGTATATTAAAGGATTACATAGAACAGGTTGATATGTATATAGATATAAGAAATGAAGCACTGCACCCTTTTAAATAATGATATTTTTAAGGGTATTTTTGCTGCACTCTTTTAAATAAAATACATATAAGAGATAAATAAAATAAGAATAAACGGTAAAAAGAGATAATATTTGAGGAAATTATGTCCTTAAATAATATCTCTTTTTTTAAGGGTATAAAAATGGTATGTGAATTATGTAAGAAGATATGTGAAAGAGATAAATAAATATGTGGAAATAGTTGTAAACAATGTGAAAACACTACTAAACGTGTGAAAAGGGAAAATTATTTGTGAAAAAGGTAAAAAATATGTGTTTAGGATAATTAAAGAACAAAAAATGAAAAAGAAGCGTGTTAATCTAGAACTAGAGAAAGAAAGTTGTTAAAGGGTTTAAATAAGGAATTAAGAAATGAGTTAATAATAGGGTTTAAAAAGGAAGTAAATAAAGAAGTAAAGATAGATATAAATAAGTAATAGAAAGAAAAAATAATTAAATAAATATACAAATAAATAGAAAAAGATTAAAAGATAAATAACAACAGATATGAGGGGAATCAGATATGAAAGAATTAAGAGATAAAGAAATAAAGGGATTGTTGAGGGAATGTGATAATGCATTAGATAAATATTCAGATACACAGTTAGAAATGATTAGAGATTATGCGAAATTAATCAATATGGTTACTTACAATGATAAGGTCAATTCATTTAGTGATTATAAAGAGATTGTTGGAGAAGACAATGGATTATCCAAGTTAGAGTTAAAGATCTGTACAAGGGAAACAGTAACTTTAGGGAATAAAGAGTTAAATTTAATCGATTTCATTTATTTAGTAAATTTAATGAAGATAAGTAAGTACAAAAAGAAAGAATTTTTAGATATGGTAAAAGAAATGCCAAGAGAATTTATAAACAGTGTAAAAGGAGTATTAATTACTCATAATATAAAATAAAAAAGAAAAGATAGGGGATAAGGAAGATGGAAAACAAAAAAGGGAATTTTTTATTTACGAGTGAGAGTGTAACGGAGGGTCATCCAGATAAGATTGCAGATAGAATTTCCGATAGTGTATTGGATGCTATTTTAGAGAAGGATAAAGATGCTAGGGTAGCGTGTGAGGTCATGGTAACGACAGGAGTAGTATATGTAGCGGGTGAAATTACTACGGATGCGTATGTAGATATTCCAAAGATTGTAAGAGAAACATTAAAGGAAATTGGATATACAGATGCAGAATATGGTTTTGATGCGGAAACGTGTGCAGTAATTACATCCATTGATGCACAATCGCCGGATATTGCTGGGGGAGTAGATACTGCTTTAGAGGTAAGGGATACGGATAAGAAAGCATTAGGGGCAGGAGATCAAGGTTTAATGTTTGGATATGCAACAGATGAGACAGATGAATATATGCCATTGCCTTTAGTGTTATCACATAAATTAACAAAGAGATTAACGGAGTATAGACGAGAGTTAGAAAAAGAAGGAGTAAAAGGTTTATTACGTCCTGATGGAAAGTCACAGGTAACGGTTGAGTACCAAGATAATAAGCCGAAACGAGTAGATACGGTAGTAGTGTCAATTCAACATGCAGAAGAAATAGATCAAGATGAATTAACGTACATTATTAAGGAAAGTGTAATCAAGCAAGTAATTCCACAAGATTTATTAGATGAAAATACAAAATACTACATTAATCCATCGGGTAAGTTTGTTTTAGGTGGTCCTAAAGGGGATGTAGGTTTAACAGGACGTAAAATTATAGTAGATACGTATGGAGGATGGGCAAGACATGGTGGAGGAGCGTTTAGTGGTAAAGATGCTACGAAAGTAGACCGTTCTGCATCGTATGCGGCAAGATATGTTGCGAAGAATATAGTAGCAGCTAAGTTAGCAAAAGAATGTGAAGTACAGTTAGCGTATGCGATTGGAGTTGCCGAGCCAGTGTCAGTTTATGTAAATACGTTTGGAACGGGAATTATGGAAGATACGAAAATAGCGGATATGGTAAAGGAATTATTTAATTTAGATACACAAGGAATTATAGAAATGTTAGGGTTACAAAATCCAGTATACAAAGAAACGTCATCATATGGACATTTTGGACGAGAAGAGTTTAGTTGGGAGCGGGTAGATAAACGAGATGATATAAAGGAATATTACAGTAGGTTATATGGGAGATATGAATAAGAAAACAAACTCAGGTAGAGATTTTTATTTAAAGAAAGAAAATAATGTAGTAACTATTAAAGAAATAGTCGGATAGGGGAAAATAAAATGAGGATAACAGAAGAGCATGTATTTTTTTGGACGGGAAGGGATATTTATTCGAACTTTCATTACAGTCCATTTAAACATGAAGGAAAATTATTTAATTGGTCAGAACAAGCGGTAATGTACCGAAAGGCAAAGTTATTTGGAGCAAATGATATTGCAAATAGGATATTACTTGAGACAGATCCAGTAAATTGTAAAAGGTTAGGAAGAAGTAGAAAAATAGATTTTAAAGAAGATGTATGGGAAAAAGAAAGGGAACGAATCTATAAAGAAGTGTTATTAGATAAGTTTTCAATCCCATATTTAAAACAACAACTATTAGAAACAAAAGATAAAATAATTGTTGAGGCAAGTCCTTACGATACTATTTGGGGCATTGGTATGGGTGAGAATGATAAAGGAGTAGACAATCCAAGAAATTGGAGGGGTCAAAACTTATTAGGAAAAGTATTAATGGAAGTAAGAGAAGAGTTGCGAAAACAATAACAAATATAAAGGGGAGATGTTCTATTGTGGCGGACTATCAATATACAGAAATAGCATATGTATTAAACGGAGACAATATCGATGCTGTTGCACATGCAGAAGAATTAAACCAAATTACAAATGGGAACTTTAAAAACGATATTGAAGGTGTATTGGACCTTATTGATGAAGATTTACAAGAAAGTGAGTTGGAATTTGTATCTAAAGAATTTCACGATTTTATAGAAGAACATTATGGATTCTTTAGAACAACTAAGATTTATCCAGAAAACGCACCACCAGATGCAAAAGAAGGTAATTATATTGTCATCGATAACATCGACGGTCATAAAGTTATTAAATTAAATATTCAATTCGTTTCTAAAAGACAAAACGACTATATAAGAGAAGTTGTAGAAAAATATATCAATCATCATTTTAACGTATTAGCATTAGGAGTTAGAAACGGGTTTGAGCAACAATGCGTAAAAGAGATGAGTATTGAACGCATTGTATAAATGAAGCACATTAATTAAACTGTGCTTTTTTTAGTTAATAAAAGAATTTGAACAAATGGGTTGACAGTAGAATTAAAATGGTGTAATATAATAAGTAAGATAAAGATATTGGAAAGGGGAAAATAAAAATGGTAGAATTTGAAAAGTTTAATGCGTTGGCGGAGTTAAATCAAGGGGATAAGTTACAGATTAGCAATGGTGAAGAGGTAGAGTTTGTAAGGTTAAAAAGAAAGAAATTTATTGGTGTAATTAAGGGTCAAACGTATGATATTCCAGTACAGATGTTTACGAAGGTATTGGAAAAAGTTGATATTGAGGAAGAACAAAATAAAAAAGATAAAGAGATTGCAACTTTACAAAAGGGAGAATACTTTTACATTAAGTCAAATAGTGGGGAAGCGTTGTTATTCCAATTTGAAAGTGTAAAAGGAGATAAAATTATTGGGAAGAACATTATTACAGGTGTAGGTACTAGGATTTCAAAAGTAATGTACGAAGGAAAGGTAAGTAATTTAGTAAAATAAAAAAATAAAGGAGGGTACATTTAACGTGTACCCTTTTATCAATATATAAGGAGATGTTATTAATGAGTTTACATCAAAAATTAATGGATGATGCATATAATAGCTGGGGAGATAATGCAAGTTACGAAACATTTGTAGATAGTTTAGATGAAAAACATCAATTAGCGGTATTAACGGGAAATTTGAATTATCAAGTAGAAAACGGTGGATTTGTACAGTGGGATATAAATGAGTACATTAGTAAAATTGACTTATTGATTGAATTACTTAAAAAACATAATGTAGGAAAGAATGGAAAAATAGTAATTGAGATTTTAGAGGTTGTAAAAGACTCAAAAGAAGATTTAGAGCAAATAAGAGAGTATGATGACGAATATGAAGAAGAGGAAGAAAATTATTATGAGGTAATAGGTATGTATGATACAGAATATTATAAAGTAGGAAATGGATTTTTAAAAGAAGTAGAAGAAAAATTAAAGAAGATGTAAGCAGAAAAAGAAAGCACTTCATAAAGGAGTGCTTTTTTATTTTTTCTTATCATCTTCTAAAGCCATAATGATTGCTCTAACCGCATCGTTTAAAACGAGTGTTTTTAGACCTCTTTTATTACGTGTAAGTTTATTGAGTCTATTAGCAAGACTATTTTCGAGGAGGAAGGTAGTTCGAGTATGCGTTTCTTCCATCGTTTTTCTTTTACGTTTTTTATCGTATTTATGAAGGATATCTTTTTTAAAGTTATCGAAGTCGTTATATTGGTCATCTGTTTCTATATTTTCGTTTAGATCGGAATCTTCTTTAGGAGTAGATTCGTCATCTTCGGGATTAAGTTGAGAAATATGTTCTTGAAAATCTGAATCTGATTGTAGAGCACTAAAAACATTTGATAAATCATTTTCTTTTCTTGCCATCAAAAACACCACTTTCTATAAGTTCATTTAATAATTCGTAATAAGAGTTGATAAGATGGTTAGGTTTTTCTTGCCATACTGCTGGAATACCATCTAAGTTACTATGTGCGAAACGTATACTACGAGGGATAATAGTTTCAAACATATTAATGTTGTTATTATAACAATGTGCGCGAGCCTGTTGTAACATATCTTGATGGAGAGTTGTTCTAAGGTCAACCATCATACCAACAATACCTAAAATATTTAGATCGTTATTAAAAGATTTTGTAAAGTTATTAATTTCGGTATGGATACGAATAAGACCATTAACAGAGAATACCTCAGGGACATATGGAATAATAACGTCAGTAGCTGCTGTAAGTACGTTTCCTACGACCAAACCCATTGCAGGAGGAGTATCTATAAAGATATAGTCATAATCGTCTACAATGTCGTTTAAAGCGTTTTTTAACATGTAAAATGGATCTTTGAATTTATCTAGATTAGGTAAAATATCAAACTCAATAAAGTTCATGTCAATATTAGATGGTAAAATATCTAGATTTTCAGTAATAGGAATAATAGAGTCTTTTATAGGTTTATTATGTACGAGTACATCGTATAAAGTAGATTTAACCTTATTAGGTACGATGTTAAAAGCAAGACCTAAGTTTCCTTGACCATCTGAATCAATAATAAGAACTTTACAATCGAACTCTTTAACGACACTTCCAGCAAGGTTACTAATAAGAGATGTTTTCCCTACCCCACCTTTGTTTATTGCAGATGCAATAATTTTAGTCACATAATACAACTCCTTTAAAAATGTATTTGATAAATAAATAATAACATAAAAGTAAAAATAAAGATATACATACATAAATAAAACAAATATACGTATGTAACATAGTTATATTACATAATAAGAAATATGATTAAGTAAGAGTAAGATTTAATAAGGAAAGTAATAAGGATACTGAAATTGCTTATACATAAATAACGAGAAAAGTAACATTAAGGGAGAACATATAATGAATAATGATAAGGATAATTTAGATGGAGATTTAATAGATAAAGGTAAGGATAGTATATTTACAGGAAGAACTTTTGTAATGGTAGTAGTAATTATATCTTTAATAGTAATGGTATTAAGGTTATTTGTATTGTTTCCTGTAAAGGTAGAAGGTAATTCTATGAATAATACATTAATATCTGGTGAAAGGTATTTAGTGAATAAAGTAGCAACACCAGAGATAGGGGATATTGTTGTATTTAAAACGGAAGAAGGAAGTTTATTTATTAAAAGAGTAATAGGTAAAGCTGGGGATACGGTAGAAATAAGAAAAGATTATGTATATGTAAATGAAGAGAAATTAAAAGAGGATTATATAAAAGACCATAGAGGGTCATTGGATATAGGGGAAAAATTAATGGAAGATATGGAAAGAGTAACATTAAAAAAAGGAACTTATTTTGTATTAGGAGATAACAGATTAAATAGTGTAGATAGTCGGGAATTAGGATTAATAAAAGAAGAGGATATTTTAGGGGTAATGATTAAATTTAGGTAGTTAAGATAATAAAAAAACGAATAAATAAAAATAGCGAGTTAGGATAAAGGTAGTAGTTTAAAAGGGGAAAAGGTGATAAATATGTATGTGGAAATAGAAGATGATTATAAAGAAGATGGATACTTTTTAACATCCGATTTAACTGAAAAACAGTTAAGTGTATTAGATAAGGTTATAAAAAGTGGAAACAAAACAATGAGAACATTTAATAAAAGAATAGTAGAGTCTGCGGAATATTTAGGAAAAGAAAGTAGAGATATTATATTACGGAATGAACAAGTAAGACCAATGTTAATGTCTTTAGTGACTAAAAGGTTTTTTATTGGGGATGAACCCGGTTTAGGAAAGACAGTAATGAGTGCAGCTTGTTATGCGAATT
>Ga0079226_10001288_pt1 | contig 19186 bp, 14 predicted proteins | sample Poulit2014_FD_76345 | JGI IMG/M metagenome (GOLD analysis project Ga0079226, IMG submission 76345) | Agricultural soil microbial communities from Georgia to study Nitrogen management - Poultry litter 2014 | ecosystem: Environmental > Terrestrial > Soil > Agricultural land | place: USA: Georgia... | reverse complement strand
GGGCGGCACCAAGTGCGCCGGTGATATTTTGCATTGGTCCACCCGCTAAGCGCCCCATCCACACACCCACCGTATATTGATCGTCATAGGCAAATGCCCAGGCATCACGGTAGTTGCTAGAGGTACCGGTTTTGGCGGCCGTGGGATGCGGCATATTGAGCACGCTGTGTGCGCCAAACTCTATTTGCCGTGCTTCTGTGTCTGCCAGTATGTGGCTAATAAGGGATGCCACCGGCGCTGAAAAAACAGTTTGGGGTGCGGGAGCTGGGGAGTTGGCAAGCACTTGTAGGGGTAAAAAATCGCCCCGGCGTGCCAAGGTGGCATAGGCTTGGGTGAGTTCAAATAAACTAACGGCACCATCACCCAGTGCAATGGCCGCGCCGTAGTGACTAGGGGGTTCGTTTAAGCTGGTAATGCCTAAGCGCTGCAATAGATTGAGCGTGTTGCTAATCCCCAAGGCTTGTGCGGTGCGTACCGCAGGGATATTCAGTGAGTTGCCCAGCGCATAACGCAGGCTCACAGGGCCATGATGGGCACCGCTATAGTTGCGGAAATGGTGTACACCATCTTCAATTTGCTCCAGCAGCGGTGAGTCATCGAGCAGATGATCAGGCTGCCAGCCTAGCTCTTCCATGGCTTGTGCATAAATAAAGGGTTTGAGTGCAGAGCCCGGTTGGCGTGGCGTGATCACGGGATCAATGCCGAGCTCGGTATAGGGAGCGGTCGCCCAAGCAAGCACGGCGCCGGTACGGTTGTCTACCACTAAAGCTGCGGCGTTGTGTGCTTGTAAGCTTGCGAGGGTTTGCAAGCGCTGCTGTAGTAAATGTTGGGTCTTTTGTTGTAGCTCAGTATCTAACGTGGTGACGAGAGGGGAGCGTAAAATACCTTGCTGCTCTGCCTGTTGGCGTACGTAAACCACAAAAGGACTCGCGGCTAAAGAGAGTGATTTGCGCGAGCTTACCAAGGGGGCTTGATAAACCGCTTGCGCGGTTTGCGGGCTAATAATGCCTTGTTTCACCATGCGCTCGGCCAGAGCGTTTGTGGCGTTGCGTAGATTTTGTGGTTGTTTGTTTGGGTCGTAGCGCCTGGGTGAGCGAACTATTACTGCTAAGGCAAGTTGTTGCGCAGGGTTGAGTGCCGCCAGATCACGGCTGAAATAGTACTCCGCCGCTTGTACCACGCCGCGCCGCTGTGCTGCATAAGGCACTTGGTTGAGATAAAAGTTGAGCACTTCGGCGTGGCCAAATTTGCGTATTAAACGCTGCGCGTCCCAACCCGCTAGCCAGTGCCCCCAGTAGGTGCGCGGGTGGCCGTGCAGTAGCCGTGCACTTTGTTCCCCAATACTGCTGGCGCCGCGCTGAACTTTGCCGGCGGCAAGATTGTTTTTTAGAGCGGACAAGCGCGCTAGCCAATCGACACCATTGTGCTTCCAGTACCGTTTATCTTCGGCAGTAATAAAGGCTTGGCGGATCAGCAAGGGAATCTCAGTCAGAGCCACTTCGGTGGTGCGATTCAAGTTACCGGTAAAGCTGGTGCTTAATACGGTGCCGTCGGCGGCGAGCACCAGCGCTTTTGCGGTGGGGTCGGGCAGGGCTAAGCTGGTGGGCATGGGGGCAAGTGCACGCCACGTTAAAATACCTAAGAGCACAGCGGCACTGCTCAACAGTATCGCTGTGCGTAGCAGAAAAGAAAGGCGCAACTTAGCGCTCCGGCAGCGCGACATGAATGCGTTGTGCGCTACCTCGCCCGAAGATATCAGGTTGATACACTTCCTTCGCAATAGGTGCTGGCGCAATAAAGCTGCCCGGCGCAATCACCTGTGCTGAATACACTAAACGATAGCGGCCAGGCGGCAAATTATCGGCATAAAAGCGCACGGCATCAAAAGCAATATCGCGATGATAAAACCCACCACGGCTAATGGACATGTTGGGCCATGGGCCTGCATCAAACATTAATAGCTGATATCCATCCAGCCCATCGGGTTGTGATTGCGTGTTGCTGGCAAGATCGCGGTTAATGGCCTCGAAAGCACCGGGCAAAGGATCATTTAAGAGCACATGATGCCTTGCAGTGGGTGCATCAATGGTCAGTTCTACACGGACAATATCGCCGCGCTTAAGGGCTGTCTGTGGCGTGATTTTTTGCCACGATTTGCCCTGCTGCACAAAGTACTCACGCTCGAGTGTTAGCCCAGCATTTGCTGCGGCAAGCGATTCTGGCGGCATTAAATAGCGCAGCGTAACGCCATAGTACAAGCGACCTTGGCCTTGGTGTTGAATGGCTACTTGGCTGCTTTGAGCCGCAGCCAAGGGCACGGTATCCAAGGTAACGGGTTTATCCGTGGGGGCGTTAAATGTGGCGTTTTGCTGTCGATCTGCCACTTTTACCGTGCCTTGCAGTGCCTGAATCGGTGCTTCATAGGCATCGGCATAGCGGCTGGTGGCGCGTGTGCAGAATATGTTTTCTTGCGTGCTTGGCCAACCACCATGGGTGTCGCGTTGCTCGACCACCCAACGCATGAGCTTTTGAGGGGTGTCGCCGAGGGTATTGTTATCGCCATAAGCGAGCTTGTATTGGGCAAAGCCATCAAGAATGACGCAATTGGCACGCAGTGGCGTAGTCAATAAATCGCTATAGAGATCACTGCGACGCTCGTTGAACGAGATCTTGCCCGCGGATTCATTGGCATACGAAAATAGCGTTTCAAGCAAGGTGTCGGCGCTATTTTTATCTTCGCTATCGATGGCGGCTTGCATGAGTAACGCTTGCCCAAACAGCTGCAATTCACGCCGCTCAGGTAGCATGGCGGCGATGGCACCTTTGGCAACACTGCGATCAGGTGATGCCGCTTGCGCAGCGAGCACCGCCGCGCGCAGGATAGGTGCTTCGCCAAGATGAGTGCTGCTATTGAGAATATTGTTTTCTAGATACTGCCAAAGCTTTTCTTCCACTTGGGCGGGGGGCACATAGCCCAGTTGGTGCATCCAGCTAAAGGCTAAAGCAGTGTAGGCGCTTAAATAGGGGCTCACATATTCAGTGCGGGGGACCAAGTACGCCATACCGCCATTACTGGCTTGGTAGTTGCCTGCGGCATTGAGGAATTGCTGAATGTCTGCAGCAGTAATAGGCCAATCAACCGTTTCGCCAACATAAGGCTTGAGGTGTAAGTAGTCAGCCGCCGAGAGTGCACGGCTTAAGCGCATTTCCCAAGTGAGCATCCACGTGTTGCGCATCAGGTTGAAGGCGCCTTCTAAGCCACCGATTAACGTGGGCGTGAGGTTCACGTTCACTTGCGCAGAATCTGCGATGGCATTGGCTGGCACTTGTAAGGGAATGCGCGCTTCGGCCCCTATGGTGCTGCCATATTCGGCGGCGATTACCTCTGTACCTGGGGATAAAACCGGGATTTGGTGGCGTACCGCATCGCGAAGTTTCCCTGCATTGGCGGTGGCGAGTAGCTCGATGTTGCCTGCACGCTCGGCTATTAGCGGCAACCAGCTCAAGCGACGCTGAAAAGGATTGAGCGTGGCTTGGTCGTTAGCGTGCGCCATGCCAGTGGCAATATCACCGATTGCGACGAGCTGGGTTTTGGCTTGGAGTGGGGTGTCGCTGCGGTTGGTGGTGGTAAAGCCAGCGTTAAACTCATCGCCAATATGCACTTGGTTAGGAAGTGCTGGTTCTACTTGCAAGGGCAGGTTTACCTGCACGCTAGTATTGGCAACGCCCATCGCATTTTCAGGCTCTAGTGCAATCACAAAAATACGCCAACGGGTGAGGTTATCGGGAAGCGTGAAAGCAAATGTCGCTTCGCCGTTATTATCTGTGGTTAGTTCTGCGTTCCAATACGCATTGTAATGAAAATTACTACGAATACTTGGGCCTTGGCTGTTGCCACCGTCGCCATCACCGCCAGGGGTCATGCCTTTGCCGTCTTTGGGTTCTAGGCCTGTAATGAGTTGTTCTACTAGGCTGTAATTGACCATGTCTGGGCCGTTGGGCGGTGCGTAAAACGTTGCTTTAGGGTCGAAGTAGCGGTTGCCTTGATGCAATAAATCCAACACCCCCTGATCCAAGGCAAGGGCCACTAAACGTGTATCAGCGGAGGCATTCCCTTGTTGGTTTTGCACTTTTACTTGGAGGTTAACGGTGTCGCGGGGCTGGTACTCTGGCGCATCAGCGCTGACGTCCACTGCGAGTGAGCCCCCTTGGCCAACAACTTTTAAGGCTTGGTAGCCAAGCGCTAACTCGGGCTTGCCTAAATCTGCAGGTGTGGGCGGGCTAACCCGAGGGGAAAATATGGCCACCGAGAGATACGCGCCGGGGAAAAAGCTCTCAAGAATGGGAATATCAATCACAGGGGCGGCGCTATCAATATCAATCACTTTTTCCCAGAGCACGCCGTAACGTTCCACTGTGACTAGCGCTTGTGTTTTGCCGTAGGGGTTTTGGATTAACACTTGCGCGGTGTCGCCAGGTTGGTACTCGTCTTTATCGGGGACTAAGGTGACGCCTTGGTTATTGGTGGCCCAAACCACATTGCCGGCACCGGTTACCCAGGTGTAAAACGTGGTGGTTTGGGCTGCGCCGTTATCGCCCTTGACGGTGCCCGTTAGGCGGTAGCGCCCCGCTTGCGTTGGCGTTAGTTCACAAGCTGCAGGGGCTTGCTGTGAGACGGCAGTGCAAGAATCCTCTGTCACCCATTCATAACGGTCTTCACGCTGATAGCTATCGGCACCATCTTGGCTGCGCACTCGTAAGATGTTTTCTCGCTCTAGTTGAATAGCAATAGGTTTTTGTGTTGTCGGATTGCCGGCTAAATCCACTGCGAGGTATTCGACCTTAAACGGCTCGTTTGCGGTTTGTACCCAGTGATCAGTGCGTAAACCCAAGAAAGTATCGATGGCGCTATAGGGCAGTTGCACTCTATCGCTCACCCAGGTTGCACGTGCCGATTGCACTTGGCTTTCAATAGAGATAGTGCCGTATTTAATCGCGCTGTTGGTTGGCAGTGTGAGGCTGAGATTGGTTTTGCCGAGGGTATCTAAACGGCCGTCGCCTTCATATAAGGTTTGCGTGGTATAGCTGAGGTCGTTGCCATACGTAAAACCAGCGGCTAAAGGGGCGCTTGGGCTAAAGTGGCGCGGGTGAAGTTGAGCGGTGAATTTTGTTTCCGCATCGGTGTAAGGGCCGCCTGCATGCAGGGTGGCGCTAATATCGGCTGAAACGGTGTCTCCTGGGGCAAATTGAGTGCCGTGCACCAAGGTATTGACTTTATAGGTGGTAGGCACGAAATCTGTGACTAAGAACTTGCCAGCAAAACGCTTAAGGCTACCTTCGTGGCTTGACCATGAAAGATGTATTTCATAATCGCCCATGGGGGCATCGGCGGCGAGTTGAAGTTCATCATTGATATCGCCAAAGCGTGAAAACTCGACATCTTCGTTAAGATAAACTTGTTTGCCTTTAGGGTCAGTAATGGTCAGCGTGTAATTCTGTTCTTTGGGAGCTGCTTGTAACGCCGTTGCGCCCACATCGCGTACAAAAACACTAAACTTTACCGTGCTGTTGGGGCGATAAATGCCTTGTGAGGTTACCGCCCAAGTACGCATGTGGCCGTATTGGGGGCGGTTGTGGCTCCAGAAATCTTCGTGGCTAGCGTTATAAATAGAGCGCTGATACTCCCAGGTGAGAGGCAGCATGGCCATTTCTTCGCCATGCTTTACGTGGGCAAAGTATTGGCTTTTATCTCGCCAAGGCGTAAACCATGAGCTAGAAAGCTCAATGGCTCCCGGTAACTTGGCGATGCCGAGAGCATCGGTGGTTACGGTGGTGGACTCTCGCGATAGCGGTGTGATTCGCTCTTGATGGCCATGGAAAATAGTCACTTCGGCATTGGCCACTGGCTTACCTGTGGCAAGCTCTTTGACCCACACTAGCGAATCAAAATGGCCCACCTTAGCAAACACCTGATACGGTGTAATTTGCGACATAAAGTACACAGGGTAAGAAAACTGCTGTGGTGTGGCTTCATGATAGCCCCAAGCGATACCTGATTTTTGTTGCAGCCAGTGACGCACCCCTAAAAAAGTGGTGGTGGGTTTATCTTGGGTAATGCTGACATCTGGGCGGTTAAATATATTGGCGACTGACGGTTGCTGGCTGGCATCGAGGGTGTTTTGGTTGGCATTAAAATCACTTGCGGTAAGTGTGCGGTAAGTGCTTTTAAAGGTTGTTAAGTTCATAAAACTAAAGGGTAATACTGTTTTTTCATTTTTTTCTAATACTGCGCTCAGGGAAGGCAATTGCAAAAATGGGGTACGGTGGCCCGTATGAAAGCGAGCTGTTGCGCTTGAGCTGATGGGGCGCTGAAAGCTGTCGAGTACATCGGCAGGGATCTGCAACTGAAACTCTGTTTTGGGTGCAAGTTCAAGAGGTAAGGGGTACCACGCTTCGTAGGTGCTGGCGCGTGCAGAGTGTGAAATACCAAAATAGCCTTGCGAATAATCTTGCCAGTGAGCGGTGAGCTGTGCGGGTGATAACGGCGATGGCTCCCAAGTGATTGCCGCCAAGGTGTCTTTGGCCACGGGGGTATTAAACACCAAATTAATACTTTCGGGCTTGCAGGGGGCTGTGTTTAGCGGTGTATTGGGCGGTATTTCAATGGTGTTGTGAGTCTCAACCTGAATACAGCGCACCCCTTTAAAAGCAAAGGGTTGGTAAGTGCTGATGGTGGTAAGCGTTTGGCCTGTTTTGCTGGCTAGCTTACCCAACGGAGTGGTAAGCCCAGCAGAGGTACGCAATTGATATTCTGTGCCCGCAGTTAAGGTGTCGCCTGTGCTCAGTTGCCACACACGGCGCGCCTCTAAAATACCTTTGTCGGCGTCGAGAGGTTGGTTGGGGCTAGGGTTGTTAATGCGTAGCAAAGCACCGGGATATTCTGGCACGGGTAACCAAATAACGCTTTCACGGCGGTTTTGGTACGGTGAGACTTTGAGCTCAATACGCTGGGTGCTATGAGTTTTGTATAAGCCAATATGTTTGGTGAGTTCGGCGGCAGTCACAGGCTCATTGAGATGCACCACAAGTTCGGCAGAGGTGGGGCCTTGCCAGCGAGTAAAATAAGCGGTGTTAACTGTGGGTAGCCAGGTTTCGAAACTGCTATGGTAAGGGCGCGTTAATTTGCTTCCATCCAATGCGGTGAGGCTTGTATCTACGGTGACTTGGTAGCGCGTAGCAGGGGCAAATCGGTTTTCACCAGGTAAGCGGCAACTCAGCTCACTGGTGTTTAACCAACGCCACTCACAACCTGGGTCCGGTGTTACGCTAACAGGAAGGGCGGCGCTCTCGCGTGCCATATCGCCTAAAGGCACCATGGTGCGATCAAACTGAATCACGATTTGCTGAGCTGGCTCAACTCCGTCGCCAGCGGGTGAAACGCGTCGAATCTGTAATTCTTGAGACTGCGCCCAAGCGGTAGCAGAAAGGCTTAATACTAATACGGTGAGTCGTATTACGTTGGTTTGCCAGTGAAGCATAGGAAAACACTCCCTTTTTCGTGTTTGGCTTGGTGCATTCTAGAAGTTAACGACGTGTTTATTTGTACCGTTTTTTATTCGCTATATGATGAGGAAAGTTTTATTAAGGTTAAGCGGAATATCCTACTTGAAAGCAGCAAATTTGGCAGCGAATGAATATCAGTATTTGTGTCTTTTGCCAACGGGTCGGGTGTTCAGAAATTGCAGGGAAAATAATGAGTAAGCTGAGGTAATAGTGATGAAGATGAGCGTGCGTAAGCTAATAAATGTGGCATTTGCGGTGCTAATGTTATTCGGAGCGGTTGTGTCGTCGGCCTTAGAGGTGGGTGATATGGCTCCAAACTTTAGGTTACCAGGCACCGATGGGAACACTCATCAGTTGTCTGATTATCGTGATAAACAAGCCGTGGTGATTGCTTGGTTCCCGAAGGCGTATACCTATGGTTGTACGATTGAGTGCAAATCCTTGGCAGATAATGGTGATAAAATTCGCCAGTACGACGTGACTTACTTTATGGCAAGTGTTGACCCGCTACGCAAAAATCGCGGTTTTGCCACTGAAATGGAAGCGGATTTCCCCTTGCTAAGTGATGAAGATAAATCGGTGGCGAAAGCTTACAACGTATTAGGTGTGCTGGGGGTGGCAAAACGCCATACATTCTATATTGGTAAAGATGGCCGCATTCTTGCTATTGATAAAGACATTACGCCTGCTACCTCAGCCGAAGATATGGTCAATCAGCTTGAGCAGCTTGGTGTGGCTAAGCGAAACCAATGATGCGCTATGTTTTAGGAGCAGTCTTGCTAGGAGGATGTTTAGGTGCGCAAGCAACCTATGCCTCTGGAGAAACCCTGCGCGAAGTCACCGCCACCGCTTATACCTTGCGCGAATCTGAAACTAAAATGGGTAATGTGGGCTTGGCTGCGTGGGGGGATCAGCTCAAACCTGGCATGAAAGCCATTGCTGTTTCTCGCGACTTGATTGAACAAGGGCTAACCCATGGCACAGAAGTGACCATTGAGGGCTTAGAGGGCATTTACGTGGTACGCGATAAAATGCATTGGCGTTGGCAAAACAAGATCGATATTTTTATGGGTCACGATGTGGCAAAAGCCCTGAGTTGGGGGAAGCGCACCGTCACCATCCGTTATCAAACACCACATTAATCAAACTATGCTGTTTACTCATCATTTTGAATGTCTAGATAATCAACCCTCTGAGCCTTGGGCGCAGTTGTTCTTAGCCCATGGTGCTGGGGCGGGTTGGCACCATGAGTGGCTAAATACCATGGCTCAATACCTCGCAGAGCAAGGAGTCTGGGTGCGGCGATTGGAGTTTCCTTATGCACAGCAAATGCGGGAAACGGGCAAGCGTAGGCCGCCACAGCCTGTGGCGCAGCTACAAGATTATTTTGCTGAATTGCTATTTCAGCAAAGGGAAGAAAAATTGCCTTGCTTTGTCGGTGGAAAATCCATGGGCGGGCGTGTAGCTACCATGCTCGCCGCTGCTGAGGTCCCCATAGCAGTGAATGGTGTGATAGCCTTTGGCTACCCTTTTCACCCAGTGAAAAAATCAGAAAATTTGCGCTTGACGCCCTTGCAGCAAAGCAGAATTCCGGTGCTTGTGGTGCAAGGTACCAGGGATGCTTTTGGTACGAAAGATGATGTGCTGGGTTATGAGCTAGGTGATAATGTGGAACTCGCGTGGCTAGAGGACGGCGATCATGATTTTAAACCGCGCAAAGCCAGTGGCTTAACACAACCAGGATTAATGAAACAAGCGGCGCTTGCAGCAGCTTCTTTCATGCGCTCACAATTGGCATGAAGCGGGGTCACAAGAGGTAACCCCGCGATTAACTTACTTTTTTTCAGGTTTTGGGGTGACCCATAAATGAATGGTACCTTCCACTACCACGGTGTCATCGTCACGCAACGCGCGCACTCGTACGGGTAGGTCAGGGCCATTTTCCCAAGCACCGTCTTCCACTTCGGCAATCACACGGATATCTGAATCTGCTTTCGCGGTATACTTCACATCCATGCCCTTGGGGATCCAACGTAAGTGGTTAGGGATAGAAGCCTCTGCCACTACGCCCATGGCAAACTCAAGGCCGTTACAAATGGCGATGACGTGCACAGTACCAATATGGTTTTCCACCGCTTTGCGCTTTTTAATCACCGCTTCGCAGTAGTTGGTACGCAATTCGTTGAGGCGTGGTTTTACGGTGCCAAAATAGGGGGCCTTGCGGCAAATACCCATGGCAAACAAGGCTTTACCACCGGGAATGGCAGCAAGCTTTTGGTAAACTTTCATCACAGCATTGGGTGATGTGCTCATAAGGGCTCCTTAATGATATGAAGTGGTTACGCAACTCAAAAAATCAAAGGCGTAAGGGTAACACGCTTTGGTGTGGAATTTGGCCTTTATTATCGGGCCAGTGGCGCTTAGGCGCAACGCCTTGGCAACGAGAAGAACTAATTTGGGAGCAAGAGATGACAGTGGTTTGGCGTGCTTGGCACGAAGGTGTGACGTATGAAGTGCGTCAGTTGGAAGAGACCATGCGTTTGTATGCCAATGGCGTGCAGCATTCAGAATTTAATGCCACGCGCATGGTCACAGGTAGCGTTTGGGATTTGTTGTGGCTGCCCGCTTTTATGGCGGCAGAAGGTGCCATTAAACGTGTGCTAATTTTGGGTTTGGGGGGCGGCAGCTCCATTCCACCTTTGCGGCATTTCTTCGACCCAGAAGACATTGTAGCGGTGGAGCTAGATCCACTGCATTTGGAAGTGGCTTGCGAGCAGTTTAAGGTCACAGACATGGGTGTGGAGGCACATTGCGCTGATGCGGTGGAGTGGGTGAAAAACTATCAAGGCCCCCCGTTTGATTTGGTGATTGAGGACTTGTTCTCTCCCGCTAATGTGTCGGTGACACGTGCTGTGCCGGCCAAAAAGCGTTGGTTAAAGCAATTGGAAGAATTGGTGTCGCCTAAAGGTGTGCTAGTCATGAACTTTGGCGATGAGTTTGAGTTTAAAGCCAGTGATGCCAGTACCAAACCTCAAGGCTTTGCTAGCGGTATCCGTTTGTCCACACCTGATTGCCATAATGCGGTGGTGGCTTGGAGCCGCCACAGCGCTAGCAGCAAAAGCTTGTTGCGACGTGTGAAACAGAGGCAAGAGCTAGCACTAGAAATGGATCTGGGCCGTTTACGCTACACCAGCAAGCAGCTGTTTTAGGTGGCGACATGGCTCTCGATATTTCACCACAAAGTGAGTTTGCGCAAACCGTTTATGCGTGGCTAATGGCAGTGCCTGAAGGGCAAGTTACCACTTACGGGCAACTTGCGCGCTTGGCTGGGCATCCGCGCCATGCGCGTTTTGTAGGGCGTTTGATGGCGAATTTACCCAAAGGTAGCAAACTACCTTGGTGGCGAGTGGTACGCAGTGATGGTGCCTTAGCAGGGGAGCAAGTGGCCCAACAAAAAGAACGATTACAGGCTGAAGGTGTGCTGATAACAGCGAGGGGTGTCAGGCTCAAAACCTATGGCTTTGAGCCTTGAGAGTTTATTTTTTCAGTAGCTTTTGGTTGTAATGCATTTTCTTCTCTGCATGGGTAAGTAGGCTGTTTTTTGGCTTGGAGTCTTGTTTTGCAGACGCTTCTAAAATCACACGATAGGTAAGGACTGCTTGTACATATTCTCGCGTTTCGTAAAAAGGAATGCTTTCTATCCATACGTCAAAAGGCATATCGCGGCTATTGAGCCAAGCTTCCACGCGGTGGGGGCCTGCATTGTAGGCAGCCAAAGCGAGAATACGATTATTATGAAAGCGCTCTAGCATGCGCTCCATGTAGGTGCTGCCAAGCTCGATGCTGCGCTTGGGCGTTTTTAAATCTGCTTGTGTGGGTGGCTGTTCTTGGCGCCAGTTGGCCACTTGCTTAGCCGTGGCAGGCATCACTTGCATCAAGCCCACAGCACCCGCATGGGAAACCACATGATGTTGATAGGCACTCTCACGGCGAGCAATGGCCATTAACAGATAAGGGTCGAGTTTTGCTTGCTTAGCGGCTTGTTGGAACTCGGCGCTGTGAGCCAAGGGAAAGCGCCAACTTAAGGTATTGGCATCTTTCATTTGGATGGCGGCATCAACGGTAAAGCCCGGCCAGCCTTGCTGCAGCGCATAATTGGCAAGCGCCGCGCTTTGCTTGGGTTCTTGGCGCATCCAATGCAGCCACTCGCTGCGTGCAAGGCCGGTTTCATTCATGGCCATTAACCAGTGCACACGTGCTAACCGCTCTGAGCTGGGGGCTTGTGCAGCGGTAACGGGAGCTTGGCTATTGAGTGCATAGGGTTGCTTGATTTGGTCAGCCGCTAAAAAAGCCCAAAAAGTGCGGCGTTGAGCGGCCTTTTCAAAGGCTGTTCGAGCCAATTCTTTTTTGCCTGTTTCTTGCAGAGCACGACCTAACCAATATTGCCAGCGTGGATCATTTTTTTGAGCGTCGCTGTACTGGTTGATACCCACCACAACTCGCGGCCAGTCCTGCTGGCGAATAGCCAAACGCACTCGCTGTTGGTGCAGTTCATCGTCCCCGTGGCGGCTGAGCCATTGGTCTGCCCAGGGTAAATACTCATCGAGATCACGTATCAGCACGTACCACACCATTTTGTGTTCTGCATCTTGTCGCGCCTTTGCGCTCATGGCTGCTGGTGGTGTGGTGAGGCGCTGTAATAAAGTGATGGCTTCGCCAGTATCTTGTTGTGCTTGTACTAATAACGCAGTTTTTTTGAAATCGTCTTTTAGTGCCTCTGGCCAAGCATTCGGTAACACTAAGATTTTTTCAGGCTTTTTAAGCATATCCTGAGCAAACTCGGCCTGTTTGCTGTGTTCGCCTTCTAGCGCCACGGCTAAATGGCGCATCAGCCCTGTGCTTTGGGCGGCCATAGCAAGTTTAAAACGCTGCCAAATCAACGTTTCTGTGATAACGCCAGCTTTATGCCCAGCAACAAATAAAGGGTCGCACACACTCGGCATGGAAGCGCCAGTAAGCCATAACTCTGGAATGGCCTCTAAGGCTTGCTTGGGCGCTGTATCGTATTTTGCTCGCCAGTAGTAGCACTTTGCAGTGGTGTTGCTCGGAGGGCTAGGCTGCAACGCTAGCAACGCTTCCCAATCTTTAGCTTTACCAAAAGCATTGAGTGCCACATTGTGTAAGTTATTGGCAAGGGGAGTGTCGGCATATTGTTTTTTATAGGCTGTTATTTCTGCCACGCTAACGTTTGGCAGGGCATCTAATAATCTGTGGTAATCGAAATAAGCGGCTAAGGGGTGTTCTCCTAATTGCTGCAGTTGCTGTTCTAGTTCGTTAAAATCTTTTTTGCGTGCTGTTTCTAATGCGTTTTTAGCCAGTGAAGCTTGGTTGGTCGTTGGTGTAAGTGGAGCACCTTGCGCAAAGACAGAAAATGCCATGCAGCTGCAAGCTACAAAAAACAAGGAAAATAAACGCATCGGCAATACTCCAATCAATAAGCCGCTAGATTTTAGTGGTAACGGCAATCAATGCCCACTTGCTTTAACACAAGTTGCTATAATGCTTCATTTTTCGAGAATACATAAGATGGAAAACACCACAGCATTACTTTGGCGCCAAGAAGATACCCTAGCAGATAGAAAAATCTTTGTGGTGGAGGCTGACGATCCGAGCCTAGCAAATTTACCAAAACAAGCGTTGTTTTTACATTCAGATTTGGCCACGCTCTCCGCAGATCAGTACGGGCCTTGGCCGCAGGTGCCAAGTGCAGCTGACTTAATCGTAGTGATATTACCCAAATCGCGAGAGCGGTTAGATCTTATCCTTACTGCGTTAAGCCACTCTATCAGCGAGGCAATAGAGCTGTGGTTGGTAGGGCCGAGCAAAGGGGGCATTAAAGGTGCATTAAAGCAGCTTAAGCCATTTGCTCAAGCAGGTGTGGTGGATGTGGTGGATACGGCGCGGCATTGCCGTTTATACACAAGTATGTTGGTGCCGCAGCAGGGTAAAACCTTGGATGACTTTGCCCAACAATGGCAGTACGAAGGCAGCACTTATATTAGCTATCCGGGCGTTTTCAGCCACGGACGGCTAGATGAAGGCACTGCTTTATTACTCGCTCAGCTACCTACTCGTTTTGATGGAAAAAAAGCATTAGATATAGGGTGTGGTGCAGGTGTAATAGCACTTGAGCTAGCCCAGCGTGGGGCGAGCGTGGTTGCTAGCGATGTGAGTGCTACAGCAGTTGCAGCGACCCAGGCCACCTTACTTGCTAATGGGCAGAAGGGTGAAGTGCAAGTGGCAGATTTATATGGTGAGCTTGAGGGGCAGTTTGATTACATTGTGACTAACCCACCATTTCATGAGGGTATTGCCCGCACTACGGCAGTCACAGAAGCACTTATACAAAACGCGCCGAATTACCTTAAAACAGGAGGAGAGCTATGGTTGGTGGCCAACCATGGGCTCCCTTATGAGCCCATTTTAAGGCAACAGTTTAACCAAGTGGATGTGGTCGTTACCAATAATCGCTTTGTGGTGTGGCGGGCGCGTAAAGCTTAATGCTCTACGCCGCCTGCGCCATGGGCATGTCCGTGGGCGAGCTCGTCTTCTGTGGCTGCACGCACGTTATCGATGTCCACCACAAATCGTAAGGTTTTGCCCGCGAAGGGGTGGTTGGCATCTACATCTACCGTTTTAAGGCCTTTTTTAAGGACAGTAACCCATTGTTGGCCTTTATCCGTATTCACAGGCACCACATCACCAACTTGATACGTCTTTAGGTGGCGTAAATATTTGGCCGAAATACGCTGAGTTAGGTTGTCTTGGCGCTCGCCATAAGCTTTATCAGGAGTGAGAGTGGTTTCCACCTTGTCACCCGCTTTGTGCCCCTCAAGCGCTGTTTGCAAGTGCGGTAGTACGCTTTTGCTGCCATGCAAATAAAGGGTGGGTGTTTGGCCGTGCGAGCTTTCTAATTCTTGATGGTTATCATCAAAAATAGTGTAGTGAAAAGCCACCACGGCATCTTTACTAATTTCCATTCGTATCTCGCTTACTATTTGTTGGCTTGGTCTAGAGCAACCACGTTGCTGGCGGGTTCTTGGCTGCCGGCCTTAATGCGCTCTGTTCCTTGCTTGTTGAGGCGGTGCATGCAATCTCTAAAAGTACGGCTAATCATGGTGGTATTGCGGATCATATCCATGCGTGGCCACGTTGTGCGTTCGCCATTACGAATATAGTCGCGCACATCTTCTACACTTGGGTTCGCTAGTACTCGCAGTACGTTAAGAGGCCTGCGTGGGGGAATAATATTAATATCGCCATCGTACTTTTGCATCAATATGCTACGAATTTTATCCACCACTAAGCCTAAATCGTTGGATTCCACTCGATCGTGCAGTAGATCCAAGCCAAAAGACGCATTCATGGCGATGTTGCGGCGTATCCACGTACGGGTGATGGGCAGAACGCCCCCTTGTTTAATGGCCTGCGAGCGTGACATAAAGGGCACCACGTGAGGGTTAGTTTGGCTCACAATAGAATGGTTGATGCCATATAAGCGCGACAAACGGCGAATGGGTAGATCATCGTGCATGGAGCCATCCACAAATTTGCGCCCAGGGATATAAGGCACTTTTTTGCCTTCCATGTTTTTTGCCCACAGGCTCACCGGTGGGTAAATCCCTGGAATGGCACAAGAGGCAAGAATGGCCTTGCGGATGAGTACGTTAGGTGATGTTTTGTGATTCAATAAACGGCCATGTTGGTGGCGGTCGTAGGGGCTTACGGGAATATTGATTTCGCGACCTGTGTGTTCGTAAGCTTCACGGAAGGTCATGTCGGGGATGTTTTCTTCGAGGCACTTCTCGAGATAATCGCCATCAAGCGCGGGTGTGCCTTTTAATATGCCGCGCCAACCAACGTACTTAAAGGCCTCTAAATAAAGGCTTTCAGGTTGTAATTTGTCTGCAAGTTCGGCATCACTATGGGTGCCGAGCACACCTGCAATAATGGCACCTGCGCTAGAGCCAGAGATAACTTTAGGCAGCAAGCCTTCTTCCCATAAGGTCTTGCAAACACCAATATGGAATAGGCCAAGTGCGGCTCCACCAGAAAGCATTAAAGCGGTTTGGCCAAACGCACGCCCTGTTTTATTAAAAAAATCGAGTTTGTCGGCAAGGGTGAAATCGTCAAATTCAGTGTCGCAAATATAATTGAGCGCATCACACACAGTGGTGAGATATTGTTCAATCAAGTGCTTGGTACCCGCTTTGCTGCGTAAATAAAGATTAGGGTTGGAGATGTTGCCTAAGCTGCCGTGCAAACCTTCGTGCATATGGAAGACAAGCTTGTGCACATCGCCGCGCTCACGGGTACGTTCAATATGTTGGATACGAGTACGAATGAGTTGGTAATCGTAATCGCTAGAACGGTCACGGGCTTTCCACTCCTCGGCACCTGAAAGTCGATCGTGCTCAAGGCAGGCTTGGTGCCAAGTGGTGTAATCCTCTGCATATTGTATTTTGTCTTCTAGGTGGCGAAGAACACGCTTCATGTTTCACTCCTGCGGGCTTGCGGCAAAAAAGAGCCACAAGCATAAAGATAGTCATACTGTGTAGTTGGTTGTCAGTATAGCGTGAAGTATATGCTTATATGCAATTACCCTAGCGCCTGCTTGGTTGCATTTGCAGTCATTGCGGAGCGAAGCAGAAAAGCGGCGGCACAAGCGCGTGCCGCCTATCGGATTATTTAAGATGAAAGCGAATGTTTACTTGCTCGCTAATGGTGATTTCGCCAGGTGCGTATTGCGCTTGCTTGTAGCTGCTCTCTTCAGCAGCGGCTTGCATAACCATGCGCGGCATTGGGTTACTGCTGCCTTGCTGATTGATTTGCACGGCTGCCCCCAATTTTCTACCGCTTGCTTTAGCTAATACTTGGGCCTTTTCTTTGGCATCAGCCACCGCTTTTTGCAAGGCTTCGGTGCGCGCTGCACTGGGGTCGCTTAACTCGGCGGTGCTGTTAGACATTTGCGTGAAGCCGATTTGGCTTAGGCCTTCAAGGAGTTCGGCATAGTCTTCAACGCCTTGCACGGTGAAGCTGATATCGCGTTGTACGCGGTGGCCGATGAGTTTTTTCTCCGGCTGCCATTGCCATTCAGGCTGCACGGCAAAGCCAGTGGCGGTGATTTGGCGATCTTTTAATTTGAGGTCTTTGGCGAGACGTAATGCAGCGTTAATTTCTTCGTCAACATCACGCTTCATGGCGTTAATGTCATCGCCAGTGCGCGAGGAAATTGCGCCCACGCGGAATTGGTCTGGCACGACTTTAACTTCCCCTTGGCCAGACACCTGAATAGCCTGTTCTACCTCTTTGGGTACACCAGAGCCGCACGCTGTGAGCAGTATGGCGCTGCTAATAACGAGTAAAGCGGTAGGACGAAATCGAGTTAGCATGATTAATTCCCTATGTTGCGTGTGAGTTTTTTTAATGTGCCGTTTGTGAGACATTGTTAACCATAAGAAGTGCCAAGAGCATTGTCACCTTTAAAATCACTATTAGGACAATACATGAACGCATTGGTTGAGCAAATTACAGATGCTTTGCGCCAAATACATCCCGCTGCCTTGGATACGGATATTGTGTCTGCTGGTGCAATAAAGCACCTCGATTGCGATGAGAAAACAGTAGCTCTGCATGTGCAGTTTGGGTTTCCGGCCACCTCTGTAGCAGCAGGGTTCAAGCGACGGATAGAACAGCTATTAATACCTTATTTGGATGAGCGAAAATTGCAGCTAACTGTGGATTGGGAGGTGAAGCCACATATCACTCAAGGGCAAACGCGCCCGTTGCCCACAGTACGCAATGTGATTCTGGTGGCGTCGGGCAAGGGGGGAGTAGGCAAGTCCACCACCACGGTGAACCTGGCATTGGCGTTGGCGGCAGAAGGGGCGAAGGTGGGTTTGCTTGATGCGGATTTATTTGGCCCTAGCTTACCTTTGATGATGGGGTTACCCGAGGGCACGCGTCCGGCTTACGATGAAGCTAAAAACTTTATTCCGCCTAAAGCCCACGGCGTGGAAGTGATGTCTATTAACTTTATGGTGGATGAGGCAAAAACCCCCGTGGTGTGGCGCGGCCCTAAGGCAAGTGGAGCTGTGTTGCAGTTGGCGCAGCAAACCCGTTGGGGCGATTTGGATTATTTGTTGGTGGATATGCCTCCTGGCACCAGCGATATTCAGCTGACTGTGGCACAACGTATTCCGGTGGCGGGTAGTGTGGTGGTGACTACACCCCAGGAAGTGGCCTTGGCCGATGCACGTAAAGGTATTGAAATGTTCGATAAAGTGGGTGTGCACGTGCTGGGTGTGGTGGAAAACATGGCAGTGCATGTGTGCTCTGCTTGCGGCAATCATGATGCTGTGTTTGGTCACCAAGGTGGCCAGCAATTGGCGCAAGAATATGACACAAAACTGCTCGCTAGCTTACCTTTGGTTTCAACTATTCGTGAGCATGCAGATGCGGGTACACCGTTAGTGCTAGCAGCGCCAGACAGTGCGGAAGCGGCTTTGTATCAGGTGGCTGCACGACGTTTGGCAGGCGCTTTATCCTTGCGCAATGCGGCCAAGCCGCCAGCGTTTGCGCGCATGGTGATGCAGCACAAACCCTAGCGCCAAGCAGGGGGAACAGGTACTATTCAAGCCATTTGAATTTCGGTGGGAGCAAGCATGAGCATTAAAGCAGATCATTGGATACGCCGCATGTCACAAGAGCACGGCATGATAGAGCCTTTTGCGCCAGAGCTTGTGCGTGAAAATGAAAGTGGCCGTATTATTTCATACGGCACGTCAAGCTACGGCTACGATGTGCGCTGTGCCAATGAGTTTAAGGTGTTCACAAACATTCACTCAGTGACGGTGGACCCTAAAAACTTTGATGAGCGCAGCTTTGTGGATGTGACGGGCGATTACTGTATTATCCCGCCTAACTCGTTTGCCTTGGCCCGCACCGTAGAATACTTCCGTATACCGCGTAGTGTCTTAACTATTTGCTTGGGTAAATCCACTTATGCCCGTTGCGGCATTATTGTGAATGTCACACCGCTAGAGCCTGAATGGGAAGGGCACGTCACGCTGGAGTTTTCTAACACCACTAATTTGCCTGCTAAGATTTACGCTAATGAAGGCGTAGCGCAAATGCTATTTTTTGAATCCGATGAAGAATGCGAAACTTCCTATGCCGATAGAGGTGGCAAATACATGGGGCAAACAGGGGTGACATTGCCGAGAACTTAGGGGTGCCCTTGTGCCGGACGGGCACCACTCAACGGGTTCTAAATTAACATCATCGCTAGCAAGCACTGCGAAATCACTCTTTTTTTGCGGAAGAGCACGCAAAAGAAATAGTGGTTTCTCCGTGCCTCCCACCGGTGGCTCTAAGATAAATCGGGTTGGCGGAATGTGGGGGGATATGGGTGCCACTAGGTTAAAATCTGGCAAAGTCGTTACTCTGTGCTCTGAACTACAGCCTCGCACGGTTCCAAACAACTCATACCTCGCCCGCACCCGATTTATCTTAGAGGCTACAGTGAATAGGCTGGAAGAAATGGGTCCCACCAACATGGTTT
>Ga0079226_10001287_pt1 | contig 19187 bp, 19 predicted proteins | sample Poulit2014_FD_76345 | JGI IMG/M metagenome (GOLD analysis project Ga0079226, IMG submission 76345) | Agricultural soil microbial communities from Georgia to study Nitrogen management - Poultry litter 2014 | ecosystem: Environmental > Terrestrial > Soil > Agricultural land | place: USA: Georgia... | reverse complement strand
TCTTCTACCTGGCGATCAACTGGCTCCCCACGATCGCGGGGGACCTCGGGTTCTCCGCGGAGCGCGCCGGCTGGCAGGTCTCGTGGCTGCTGCTGGTGAGCATCACCGCGAACTTCGCCACGCCCCGGCTGATGCAGGTGGGCGGCGACCAGCGGTTCATCGCCCTGCTGCTGCCGGTGCTCGTGCCGTTCCCCCTGGCGGGCCTGGTCCTGTTCCCCGCGGCGGACCTGCTGTGGACCGGTCTGGTCGGCCTGTCCTGCGGAGGGTCGATGGTGCTCTCGCTGAGCCTGATCAGCCTGCGCAGCCCGGACCCCGAGGGCGCTGCCGCGCTGTCGTCGATGTCGCAGGCCGTCGCCTACGGCGGAGTGGCCGGGTTCCTGTTCCTCGCCAGCGCGCTCCGCGACCTCCTGGGGCCGGGCCTGGAGATCCTCTGGATCATGGCGGGCCTCGCCGTGGTCCAGTTCCTCGTGGGAGCGGCTGTGGGCCGCGATCGGGAGACGGAGAAAGTCGCCTGACGCAGGAGGAATGACCCGTTCGGGTGACTGTGGAGGGTGACGTGGTCCACCTAACATCGACGCAACATCAGATCCGGTGCCGGGTCGGCAGAGCCGCCAGCGCCGAGGCCCCGACGGTCGCACGGATCAGAGCAGTGTTCGACGGCGAACGAGAAGGGAGCGGCCATGTACACCATGCACAAGCTGCTGTGGGACATCCGCAACGTCCCCGAGGTGAACGAGCGGTTCCTGGCGAACCCCGATGAAGTCCTCGACGAGTACGGCGTCGAGGGGGAGGACCGTCGCGCGCTGCGCGAACTCGATTTCAAGGCCCTCCACGAACTCGGCTACAACCCGTACCTCATCTATTTCTGCGCGATCCAGCTCCAGGTTGACCGCGCCGACTACTACGCCCAGATCCGGGGCGAGAAGGAGCTGTCATGACGACGGACAACGGTCGCATCCTCGGAGCGTTCACGGCGTCGCACTCTCCCGGCATCACCGGATGGCCGGAGCGCCCGGACCAGACCAAGAAGGACAAGGTCTACGCCGCGTACGACGAGGTCCGTCGGCGCATCGACGAGATCGAGCCCGATGCCATCATCGCCGTCTCGGTCGAGCACTTCACGAACTTCAGCTTCGGCAACCTGCCCGCTTTCGCCATCGCGACGGCCGACTCCTATCTCGGTCCCGTGACCAAGGAGATGGGCGAGTTCCTCGACGTCGAGCAGCACAACTATCCCGGCAACGGCGCGCTGGGCCGGCACCTCTACGAGTACGCCCTCACCGCGGACTTCGACCCGGCGCTCGTCGAGGGCGGCCTGGCGTTCGACGAGAACTTCTGCGTCCCCTTCAAGCTCATCGACCCGGACTCCAAGTACCCCCTGGTGCCGATCATCGTCAACGGCGTCAACCCTCCGTGGCCCACCGCCCGTCGCAGCTATGACTTCGGCGAGATGCTCAAGGCCGCCGTCGAAGCCCAGAGCGAGGTCAAGAAGGTCGTCGTCGTCGGCACCGGAGGACTCTCCCACTGGGTGGGCCTGCCGGAGTCCGGACAGGTCAACGAGGAGTTCGACCGCGACTTCATCGAGCGGATCGAGTCCGGCGAGCCCGAGCGGCTGCGGTCCTACTCGCCCGCCGACATCGACGCCGCCGGCAACGGCGCCCACGAGATCCGCACCTGGATCGTCGCCGCCGGCGCGACCGGCGGAGCCCCCTTCGACGTGCTCGCCTACGAACCGATCCCCGAGTGGCTCACCGGCACGGCCGTCGCCGCCGCCAGGATCTGACCCCCACGAACAGCCCGACCCCCACCACACAGCGCCCAGAGCGCACGACCAAGGAGTACATGTGACCAAGCTTCCCAAGGTGACCGGTGCCGACATGCGCGGCGTCATGGCCTACCCCCCGACCCCCGCCCTCCCGGGCGCCTCGGCCGTCGACGCGGTCGACACCGTCGACCTCGCCGAGACCGAGCGGATGATCCAGAACCTCATCCGGGACGGCGTGGACGCGATCGCGACCAACGGCACCCTCGGCGAGATGGCCACCCTCACCCTCGAGGAGTGGAAGGCCTTCGCCCAGTGCGTCGTCGAGACCGCCAAGGCGGAGAACGAGGACTTCCCGGTCTTCATCGGCGCCACCACCCTCAGCACCCGCGACACCATCTCGCGCATGAAGTACCTCTCCGACCTCGGTGCGACCGGCACGCTGCTGGGCCGCCCGATGTGGGGCAACATGGTGGCCCCCGTCATGGAGAAGTTCTACCGCGATGTCATGGAGGCCGTCCCCGAGCTCGCCGTCGTGGTCTACGACAACACGGCGGCCTTCGGCGGGATCATCCCCCGGTCCGTGTACAAGACGCTGATCGAGCTGCCCCAGGTCGTCGCCGTGAAGTACGCCGGCGGGGCGTCCGTCGGCTTCCGCTACCACAACGACATGGCGCACACCGGCACCCGCTTCCCGCTGATGCCGATCGAGACCGACTGGTTCCCGGCCTGGGAAATGTACGGCGAGGAGCTCGTCGGCATGGCCTGGTCCTCGACCACCGCGATGGGCCCCGGTCCGGTGCTCGCGCTGCGCGACGCGCTGCGGGAGGGCCGCACCGAGGACGCGCGCTGGCTGACCGAGCGCCTGCGCTGGGCGCATGAGCCGTTCCTCGTGGGCCAGGACTTCTTCGAGTTCTCGAAGTACAACGTCCAGCTCGAGAAGATCCGCGTGAACGGGTCCGGCTACATCAACGTCGGCGAGTCCCGCGTGCCCTACACGGACGACTTCGTCCCGGAGGAGCACGTGCGCAGCACCGAGGAGCACGTCAAGCGCTACCTCCAGATCGGCAAGGAGATCGAGCAGCGTCTCGGTACCCCGCTCACCAACCAGCCCACCAAGTAAGCACTAAGGCAGGTGCCGGCATGACAACGGAGTCTGTGGCGTCGAGGCTCGAAGGAGTCCTCGACAACATCTCGGAGGGCATCCCGGAAGGGAGGCTGCCCGCCTTCGTCTTCAACGACCAGGGAATCTTCGACCTCGAGCAGGATCGCGTGTTCTCGAAGACGTGGAGCTTCCTCGCCCACGAGACGGAGATCCCGAAGAACGGTGACTACGTCACCCGATACATCGGGAACAACAACATCATCGTGGCCCGTGACGAGAAGGGGGAGGTGCACGCCTCCTTCAACATGTGTCGCCACCGCGGCAACATGATGTGCAAGTCGGAGATGGGCAATGCGTCCCACTTCCGGTGCTCGTACCACGGATGGGTCTACAAGAACTCCGGCGAGCTCATCGGCGTCCCCTACATGAAGGAGGGGTACGAGGGCCGGCTCAAGCGCAAGGAGTTCGGGCTGCTGCCGGTCAGGATCGACACCTACGGCGGCCTGATCTTCGGCACGCTGGATCCCGATGCGGACTCGCTCGCGGAGTACCTGGGCGATTTCACCTTCTACCTCGACTTCTTCCTGAAGCAGGGGCTGGAGGGTGCCGAGGTGTGCGGCCCGCCGGACCACTGGATCACCGAGACCGACTGGAAGATCGCCGCCGAGAACTTCTCCGGCGACGGGTACCACACTCCTGTGGCGCACCAGTTCGGGTTCAACCTGGGCTACTTCCCGTCCTCGGGGGCCACGCACTCCCAGGGCTGGGCCGCGAGCATCCAGGGCAAGGGCCACGGGATCGGTCTGGGCCATTCGCCGAACTTCCCCGAGTTCGGCGGGTTCCCGGACGAAGTGGTCCAGAGCATGAAGAAGGCGTGGAGCCCGGAGCAGACCGAGGTCTTCTCCAAGGTCCGCACGGCGGTGGGGACGATCTTCCCCAACCTGTCGTTCCTCATGCAGCCGTTCAGCCTGGAGCCCGGGGAGCCCGGAGTCCGCTTCATCACGATGCGGCTCTACCACCCGATCGCCCCGGGGAAGACGGAGATGTACTCCTGGTGCCTCGTCCCCAAGGACGCACCGCAGGAGTACAAGGACGAGGCTCACCGGTGCTACACCCTGGCGTTCGCGCAGGCCGGCACCTTCGAGCAGGACGATCTCGAGAACTGGGCGCGTGTGACGCGGTCCGCGAAGTCGTCGATCGTCCGCCAGCGGCAGGTCGACTTCCCCTACATCATGGGGATGGAGAGCGAGCCCGATCCGGACTTCGCAGGGCCCGGTCACGTGGTGACGCCGTACGTCAACGACACCAACTTCCGCAACCTGTGGGGCACATGGTCCGACTACCTGACCGGGAAGGCGTGGTCGAAGTGAGCGCACGCGTTCCGGCTCAGACCGTGTTCGAGATCCAGGACTTCCTCAACCGGGAGGCCCTCGCCGTCGACGAGCGACGGTTCCGCGACTGGCTGGAGTACTTCGCGGACGACCTGAAGTACGAGGTGCCGCTGCGGGTCACCCGCGAGGGGCTGGCGGAGTGGGAGGTCTCGCCCACGGCGCGGATCTTTGACGACGACAAGCGGACGCTGACGCTCCGCGTGGAGCGGCTCGAGACGGACTTCGCCTGGGCCGAGCAGCCTCCGTCGCGGACCCGCCACCTCGTCACCGGCGTGGTGGTCGATCCCGGGGAGGCCGACGGCGAGTACCAGGTGAAGTCGAACTGCCTGATCTACCGCAGCCGCGGTGACAGCCCGGACCCGAACCTCTACTCGGTGGCCCGCACGGACACCGTGCGGACGACGGAGGACGGGTTCGAGATCGCCCGACGCTGGGCAGTGCTCGACCAGTCCGTCATCAATGCCCACAACCTCTCGATCTTCATCTGAGGGCAGGAGAACCATGAGCGAGAAGGACGGCGCCCCGCGCGCCGAGAACCCCGATACCGGCGAACAGCTCTCGTACCCGCGTGACGGTGGGAACGAGGGGCCGATCGTCATCGCCAACGAGTTCGCGGACGTCGTCGTCCGCAAGGTCGAGACGCGCAACGGCGTCCGTCTCGAGATCTGGTCACCGCGCCGCAACACCGCGATCCGCTACGACGCGGTGGCGCTGGATGCCCTGAGCTACCAGGAGCCGGAGTTCATCACCGATCTGCTGGCCAGGAATCCGGGCGCATGACCGCGACTGCTGACGGACCCGCCGTCCTCCTCACGGGCGGCGGGTCCGGCATCGGTCGTGCCGTCACGGACGCCTTCGTGGCCGAGGGGGCACGGGTCACCGTGCTCGAGCGCTCGGAGTCGGGCGCCGAGCGGCTGCGCGCCGACCACGGGGACGCCGTCACGGTCCTCGTGGGGGACGCCACCGATGCCGGCACCCTGGCACGAGCCGTCGAGACGGCCGCGATCGACGGCGGCCTCGACAACCTCACCTGCTGCGTCGGCGTCTTCGACCAGTACGCGTCCGCCCGGGAGCTCAGCGCCTCGGACCTCGAGCAGGCCGCCGGCGAGATCTGGCGGCTCAACGTCCTCTCCGCGCTGCTGGCCGCGAACGCGGCCTACCCGGCGCTCCGGGCCCGCCGCGGCTCGGTGACGCTCACCCTGTCCGAATCGGCGTTCGCCCCGATCGGCGGGGGAGTGCTCTACGGGAGCTCCAAGTGGGCGCTGCGGGGCGTGGTCTCGCATCTCGCCGCCGACTTCGCGCCCGAGGTCCGCGTCAACGGCGTGGCCCCCGGCGGGACGGGAGGGACTCGCACCGCGGGCCTCGCCTCCCTGGGCCAGCACCGGACCGCGGACCAGATCGAGGGCCGTGACGAGCGGATCGCCGCCGGCAACCTGCTGGGGCGCACGGCACGGCCCGCCGACCACGCGGGCGCCTACCTCTACCTCGCCGACCCGGCGAGCTCCGGGATCGTCACCGGGACGATCATCAACACCGACGGCGGCAGGAAGTGATGACCGTGGACGCATCCGTCAGGGAACCCGTGCACGAGCTCGTGGGGCGCACCCTCGCCGAGCTCGGCATCGGCCACGTGTTCGGCGTGGTGGGGAGCGGGAACTTCGAGGTCACCGACGCCGCAGTGCGCGCCGGCGCGATCTTCGTCGGAACCCGCCACGAGTCGGCCGCCACCGTGGCGGCGGACTCCTACTGGCGCACCACCGGCGCGATCGCCGCCGCCTCCGTCCACCAGGGACCGGGATTCACCAACACCCTGACCGCGATCGCGGACGCCGCCAAGGCGCGCTCGGCGCTCCTGGTCGTCGCCGGGGCGACATCGGCCGGGGCGACCCGGTCCAACTTCTTCATCGACCAGGGGCGTCTCGTCGAGGCCGCCGGCGGGATCGCCGAGCGGATCCACAGCGCGTCCAGCGCCGCCGAGGACGTGCGGCGCGCCGTCCGTCGCGCGAAGGTCGAGAGGCGGCCCGTCCTCCTCGACATGCCGCTGGACGTCCAGCACCAGGAGGCGCTGCGCGGCGCCGCCGCCGATCCGATCCCGGAGCTGCCGCGGACGGTCCCCTCCCGGGCGACCCTGGACGCGCTCGCCGTTGCGGTGCGCCGTGCCGAGCACCCCGTGCTCATCGCCGGGCGAGGCGCCTGGTCATCCGGTGCGCGCGAGCACATCGAGCAGCTGGCGGACGCCCTCGACGCGACGCTCGCCACCACCGCGCTCGCCAAGGGGATGTTCTCCGGGAACCCCCGGGACGTCGGCATCGCCGGAGGGTTCTCCGAGCCCGCAGCCGTCGCCGCCCTCGAGGGAGCGGACCTCCTGCTGGCACTCGGGGCCTCGCTGACCACCTGGACCACCCGCGGGGACACGATCTTCGACCACGGCCCCACGGTCGTCCAGGTCGACGACGACCCGCAGGCCCTGTCGCTGAACCGGCACGTCGACCTCGAGGTCCTCGGGGACGTCCGGGAGACGGTGACCGCCCTCCTCGACCTGCTCGACCCCGACGCCTCGACCGGCGCACGCGCCGCGGAGACCGCCTCCGCCGCTCCGGACACCTCCGCAGGCGAGACGCGCGCGGCCGAGGGGAGGTGCCACCCCGGCGCACTGACCCGAGCACTCGACCGGATCCTGCCGGCGCAGCGCACCCTGATCGTCGACGGCGGCCACTTCATCGGCTGGCCGGTGCGGGGCCTCGGCGTGCCCGACCCCTCCGCGTTCGTGTTCTCCAGCGCCGGCTTCCAGTCGATAGGGCTGGGACTGGGCGCGGCCATCGGAGCCGCCGTCGCGCGACCCGACCGCCTCGCCGTGCTGGCCGCGGGGGACGGCGGCCTGCTGATGTCGATGCCCGACCTCGAGACCCTGACGCGGCTCGAACGACCCCTCGCCGTCATCGTCTACAACGATGCCGCGTACGGCGCCGAGGTCCATCACTTCCGGGACCTCGGCTCCGGGCTGGACCTCGTCCGATTCCCCGAGACCGACTTCGCCGCACTCGCCGCCTCCCTCGGACTGCGCAGCGCCGTCGTGCGCTCCGAGGAGGACCTGACTCCCTTCGCCGACTGGTGCGAGGACCCGGAGGGCTCCTTCGTGCTGGACCTGCGGATCGACCCCGGGATCGTCGGCCCCTGGGCCGAGCAGGACTTCCTGGGCCACTGATCTTCTCCCCCTCCGGCGACCTCGCCGAGGGGAGAGCAGGCACCGCCTCGCGCCGCGAGGCCCGGTGCCTGCTCGGCGAGCCCGCACGCCGAACGCGCCTCACGCCCGGGGCGCGAAAGTACCCGACCGGGTCACAGTCACGGGTGACCGATCCCACTATGTTCAGCCACACCCCTCGATGACGTGGGGTGACTCAGACCGAGGAGCACGACATGAGCATTCGTCGCCGTACCACTCTGGCCGTCGCGGGACTCCTCGCGTCCGGCTCTCTCGCCGCATGCACCGGAAGCGCGGGCGGCGGTGGCAAGGGAGGAGCCGGCGGAGGCAGCGGCGCCCAGTCCCTCACCTACGCCTTCTTCGCCCCGGCCGCCTCCTTCCCCTCGATCCAGATGGACGAGTGGAGCAAGCTCATCAACGAGCGCACCGACGGCGAGGTCAGCGTCGAGACCTTCCCCGGCGGCACGCTGCTCAGCGCCGGCGACATCTACGACGGCGTGACGCAGGGCGTGGTCGACGTCGGCCTCGACTCGCCCGCCTACGACACCGAGCGGTTCAGCTTCTCCTCCGTCATCAACCAGCCCATCGGCATGCCGAACGCCCGGGTCGCCAGCGCCACCTTCCTCGACCTGCTCCTCGAGTACGAGCCGGAGGAGTTCTCCGAGTACGAGATCATCACCGCGTTCACGACGGAGCCCGCGTACATCCAGTCCGAGGACCCGATCTCCGCACGGGCCGACTTCCAGGGCGTCAGCCTGCGCAGCTCCGGTGCGGCGGCACCCAGCCTGGCGGCGTTCGGCGCGGACCCCGTGGGCCTCTCGATGGCGGACGTCGCCGAGAACCTGCAGACCGGCGTGATCTCCGGCTACATCTCCTCCCGCGAGGTGATGCGCGACTTCTCGCTCGCCGAGCAGATCAGCTATGTCACCAACTACCCCTTCGGCGTCTCGAACAGCTTCGTCGCCGTCATGGACCGCAGCGCCTTCGACGCCCTGCCCGCGGACGTCCAGGACGTCATCCACGAGCTGCGCAAGGAGATGAGCCTGTTCGCCTCGGAGCTGCACGACGGCGAGAACGTCGCCAAGGCGCTGGAGTACGCCGAGGACGAGTACGACGTCGAGTTCCTCGAGGTCGAGGAGTCCGAGCGCGCCGAATGGGACGAGACCATGAGCACGCTCGCCGACGCCTGGGTCGCCGAGCACGAGGGCGCCCCGTTCGACGCCCAGGAGGTCCTGGACCGGATGCGCGAGCTCGCGGACCAGCACGCCGCCGAGATCGGCGAGGACTGAGCAGTGGGCACGTTCGTCCTGATCACCGAACGCGTCAGCCGAGCTCTCGCCTCGCTGGCGGGGCTGGGCCTGATCGCGATGCTCGCGATCCTGATCATCAATTACGTGATGCGGCTGTTCTGGCAGCCTCTCGCGGGCACCTACGAGCTGGTCTCGCTCACGGCGATCATCGTCGGGGCGCTGGCCCTCGGCGAGGCACAGGTCTACAAGGCGCACGTGGCGATCGACATCGTCACGGCGCGACTGCCGAAGAAGGTTCAGCTGGTGGTGGGCGCGATCGTGACCATCGCGTCGATCGTGCTGATGGTCCAGGTGGTGCTCGCCCTGGGCATCTACTCCTCGAGCATGACCGCCGCGGGCAGCGCCACCGACTTCCTCAAGATGCCGATCGGGACCATCGTCTGGATCCTCGCCATCGGCTTCGTGGGCCTCGCCATCGCCCTCGTCGGCGATCTGGGGCGCATCGTGCGCGCCTGGCGCGATCGCAAGCCGGAGCTGGACATCTGGTGAGGCCGCCGCAGCCCGGCGCGCCCTCCGCCCCTCTTCCCAAGGAGACACTTCAGTGAGCCCTACGGTCGTCGCCATCGTCGGGATCGTCATCCTGCTGGGAATCCTGTTCCTCAGGCTTCCCGTCTCGTTCGCCATGCTCGCCGTCGGCTTCGGCGGTGCCGTGGTGCTCAGCGGGCAGGACTCGGCCCTGCAGCTCCTCGCCTCGGACCTCTACCGACAGTTCTCGTCCTACACCATGGCCGTCGTGCCCCTGTTCATCCTCATGGGACAGGTCATCTTCCGCACCGGCATGAGCTCGAAGCTCTTCGACGCGGCCTACAAATGGGTGGGGCACTTCCGCGGCGGCGTGGCCGCGACGACGATCCTCGCCAGCATCGCCTTCTCCGCCGTCTCGGGATCCAACTCCGCCGCGACGGCGACGATGGGATCCGTCGCGCTGCCCGAGATGAAGAAGTACCAGTACGACCAGCGCCTGGCCGGCGGTGCGGTCGCCGTCGGCGGGACCCTGGGCATCCTCATCCCTCCGTCGACGGCCCTGATCATCATCGCGGTGCAGTCCGAGCAGTCGATCGTCACGCTGTTCAGCGCCGCGCTGGTGCCGGGGCTGCTCACGGGCGCCGCCCTGCTGATCGCCACCTTCGTCATGACGGCGCTCAAGCCCGAGCTGGGACCATCCGGTCCAAAGGCCACGTGGGGGGAGCGGTTCCGGTCCCTGTCCGGAGCGCTCGAGGTCGGGATCTTGTTCACCGTCGCGATCGTCGGCATGTTCGCGGGATTCTTCACGCCGACGGAGGCCGCCGGGGCCGGAGCGTTCGGCGCGATCATCATCAGCGTGATCACCCGCACCATGACGCTGAAGCTGTTCTGGCAGTGCATCATCGAGACGCTCCGGATCTCGGCCATGGTGATCCTGCTGGTCGCGAGCGCCATCGTCTTCGGGCGCTTCCTCGCGCTGAGCCGCGTTCCCTTCGACCTCGCCGACTGGGTGGCGAATCTTCCGGTCGCCTCCTTCGTCGTGGCCCTGATCATCGTGGCCATCTATCTCGTGGGCGGCGCGCTGATGGACGCGCTGGGATTCCTCGTCATCAGCATTCCCCTGCTGTTCCCGGTCATGACCGGGCTGGGGTACGACCTCGTGTGGGTCACCATCGTGCTCACCCTGGTGACGACCATCGGCGCGATCACGCCACCGGTCGGAGTGAACGCCTTCATCACGGCGGGCCTCGACAAGACGCTCGGTGTGATCACCGTCTTCCGGGGGACATTCCCGTTCCTCATCCCCTTCGCGCTGATGATCGCACTGTTCTTCCTCTTCCCCGGGATCATCCTGTTCCCGGTCGGATGAGGGGAGGGCTCGAACCGCGCATGACGGCCCGGGGACCCGAATATTCACATAGCTGGGCACAACTCGACGTCGAAGGAGACGTGGAAGAACAATGACGAACGACACCGACCGATCTGCCCTGACCATCGGGGAGCTCTCCCGCCAGTTCATCGGCGGCAGTTGGCGCGCCGGCAGCAGTGAGAAGCAACTGCGCAACACCGACCCCTTCGACGGACAGGTGCTGTCGCAGTTCTCAGCCGGCTCGCTGGAGGACGTCGACGCCGCCTACCGCGCCGCGGACGACGCGCGCCATGGGTGGCGGGAGATGAACGCCTACCAGCGACGCACCGTCTTCGAGAAGGCGGTCAGCTATGTCGCGGACCACCATGACGAGATCGTCGACCTGATCCGTCAGGAGGTCGGTGGCACCGCTCTGAAGGCGAACTTCGAGATCGGCCTGGTCATCGACATCCTCAAGGAGGCGGGCACCTACCCGCTGCGCATGGAGGGCAAGATCATGCCGTCCCCGATCCCGGACCGCGAGAACTACCTGTTCCGCGAGCCCCTGGGCGTGGTGGGCGTGATCAGTCCCTTCAACTTCCCGTTCTTCCTTTCGATGAAGCCGGTCGCCACGGCGCTCGGCGCCGGCAATGCCGTCGTCCTGAAGCCCCATGAGGACACGATCGTCACCGGAGGGACTCTGCTCGCACGGATCTTCGAGGCAGCGGGCCTGCCTGCCGGCGTGCTGAACGTCGTCCTCAGCGACATCCCGACGATCGGTGACGGCTTCGTGGAGCATCCCGTCCCCCGGGCGATCGTGTTCACCGGCTCCAACGCCGTCGGCGCCCATGTGGCCGAGGTGGCGGGGCGCAATCTCAAGAAGGTCCTCCTCGAACTCGGCGGGAACAACGCCTTCATCGTGCTCGATGATGCCGATCTCGACCTCGCTGTCGACGCTGCGGTCTTCTCCCGATTCACCCACCAGGGTCAGATCTGCATGTCTGCCAACCGGGTGCTCGTCCAGAGCAGCATCCGCAAGGAGTTCGAGGAGAAGTACATCGCGAAGATCGAGACCCTCACCGTGGGGGACCCGGGCGCTGCCGAGACGATCATCGGACCGGTGATCAACGAGCGTCAGGCTACGAACCTCGGCGGGCTCGTGAAGCGTGCGCTCGATTCGGGAGCACGGCTGCTCCTCAAGGGAGAGGTGGATGGCACCCTCGTCCACCCGACGGTGCTCACCGACGTGACACGGGAGATGGAGGTCTCGCGCGTAGAGATGTTCGGCCCTGTCGTCGTGCTCGAGGAGTTCGAGGACGACGAGGACGCGGTGCGCATTGCCAACGACTCGGACTTCGGCCTCTCGGGCGCCGTCCACACGGGCGACATCGAGCGGGGCATGCAGATCGCGCGCAAGGTCGAGACCGGCATGATCCACATCAACGACGCGTCGATCCATGACGAGCCGATCATCGCTTTCGGTGGTTCCAAGCAGTCCGGCTTCGGTCGACTCAACGGGCAGTGGAGTCTGGATGAGTTCACCGAGATGAAGTGGATTTCCGTGAACCGCGGACGCCGGCAGTTCCCCTACTGATCGAGAGGAGGTGGCTCTTCTACGTCGAAGGTTTGTCCCTGCACCGCGTAGGGGAGTGGCTTCTCCTAGACGAGCACTGCGGGCACACTGAGAGACCACGACGACGAAGGAGTCATCATGGCCAGCAAAACGGTTCTCGGCGGCCGCGAGGCGATCACTGTAGCGATCGCTCAGATCAGCCCGGTCTACCTTGACAAGGCGGCGAGCACAGCGCGAGCGGTAGACGCGATCGCCGAGGCTGCCGCCGGTAATGCGGATATGATCGTATTCCCCGAAACGTGGCTCGCCGGATACCCGTACTGGACCGAAGGATGGGACTCGCCACTCGATACGTGGGTACAGACCCGGATTCGGTTCCGGGATGCCGCCGTTATGGTCGGCGACGAGTCATGCCATTCGCTTGGAGAAGCGGCTGCTCGCCATGAAATCCATGTCGTCATGGGCGTCAATGAGCTCGATGACACGGTCGGTTCGGACACGATCTACAATTCGCAGTTCTTCTTCGACAGACAGGGTGTGTTGTACGGACGGCGACGCAAGCTGATGCCGACATTCATAGAACGCGTGTTCTGGGGGCGTGGTACGGCAGACGACGTCCGGGTCTTCGACACCGATGTCGGTCGGGTCGGCGGTCTGATCTGCGGCGAGCACCTCATGCCATTGGTGCGGGGAGCCATGGTCGAGCTAGGGGAGGAGATCCATGTCGCGTCTTTCCCCGGCGCATTCGCCCTTCACGCGGGCCCGCAGCTCGAGTCGCCCGACCCTGGTCAGAACTTCTGGGGCCATTCCTCCGTTCGGAACCATGCGTTCGAGGCAGGGGCGTTCGTACTGTCGGCGTGCGCCTATGTCGATCCGGACGATATCGATGATGCGTTCCCCCACAAAGCCTCGATGAACCTCAGCTATGCCACGGGAGGGAGTTCGGTCATCTCTCCCCTCGGAGTGCCGTTGGTCGAGCCGAGCACGGGCAGTGGGCTCCGGTTCGCCGAATGTCCTGCGTGGATGATCAAGGCCGTGAAGGCCATCGTCGACGCCGGCGGTCACTACTCGCGTCCCGACGCGTTCCGTCTTCAGGTACTTGGCGTCGATGGCTGGCAGACCATGTCTCAGGCCCGGATCGACACAACCTCCGTGCGCCCCGGAGAACTGGAACGAGCCGCTGACGCTTACGAGGTCTCAATCGACACGGTGCGGGAGGTAGCAGAGCTCCACGCGGCCGGCCGGTCCCAGGGACAGGAGACATGATGTGACAGGTCAGGTGCCGGCGGAAGTCGACACTGCGCTCGCACGTGCACTCGACCTTCTGCCATACGGGGTCGTTGCGTGCGACGAGTCTGCTCGACTCCAGTTCGCGAACTGGACCGTCCGGGCAATGCTCGGTGAGGTAAGTCCAGGAATGCCGGCCCGTGAGTGGCCAGGGACATACGGGCTCGGCGATGCTCGAGGTCGTACCTATGCTGACACGTTGGACATCCCTCTCGTACGGACCCTCGAGTCCGGACTGGAGCTCAACGTTGAGATGACGCAACGTTCCGGCGCCGACAACACGCTTCTGGCTGCTCATGCGCGACGAGTTGATGCACCGGACGGTCGAGTGCGGGGAGCGGTTATCGTGCTTGTCCCTCTGGAGCCGATGCGTATTCCTGTTGCACCACGGCGCGACAGAATGCCGATCGACAGCACACTCAGTATCGCAGCGATCGATCTGGCTGGCGCGACGGCCGAGGTCGGTTGGGACACGGGAGCACTCGTGACGCGCCTCCGGGCCTTCGTTACTGCCCACCTGGCTGACGACCTGACCCTCGACGAGTTGGCGCAGGAGTTTGGGTACAGTCCGACACACCTGACGACGCTCGTCCGGCACGACTGCGGGATGCCGGCCATGGAGCTGGTGCGGATGATGAGGCTTGAAGCGGGGCGGAGGTTGCTGGAACAGACCACGCTCAGCGTGGGAGCGATCGCTCGTGAGGTGAGCCCCTGGGATGCCAGCTATTTCTCACGGAATTTCAAGAGATGGACCGGCTGCTCGCCCAGCGAGTGGCGTGAGGGACTCCGGACGCGGCGGATTTCCGAGGTGTAGCGAGCGATCGTGTGGACCACGGCGCAAACTACTGGCCGGAGCGCGCGATCGCAGCGAACAGTGTGGCTGTCTCCTGCGCCATCTCGTCGACGGGCGGGGCGTCGTAGACCGACCACTGCACCATGACTGTGCGGGTGTCCCGGTCGACGATGATGTACTGACCGAACAGACCGGCCGCTGTGAAGGTCGTCCCGGTACCGCGGGCCCCTTCGGCGTCCGGCTCGTCCGGGACGTGGTTCCACCAGAAGTGACCGTACCGGCCCGGCCGGGCATTCGGGTATGCCGGGTCCGCCGTGTGCTGGGCCCAGGTCGTCGCCTCGTCCATCCACCCGACCGGCAGCGTCCGCGTGCCGTCTGGCAGGACGCCGTCGTCGAGGACGAACTGGCCGAACCTGCCGTAGTCCCGGAGCGTCGCGCTGAAGTCACCGGCGCCGGAGTCCGTGCCGCCCGGTGACTCCGACATCCACCACACATCGCTCTCCATGCCGAACGGGTGCCAGACATGCCGTGCCAGGTATTCGGAGAGATGTTCACCGGTCGCACGCTCCAGGGCGAGACCCACGAGGAACGCCTCGACATTGCTGTAGGTGAACCGGGTGCCGGGCTCCACTGTCGCGCCGGAGTCGTCGACGGTCGCCCGCGGCAGCGACCGCGCGATCTCGAGCACCGCTCCCGGTTCCTGACGAGCGAGAGAGGCGGCGAAGGTGGCGACGTTCGGTTCGGGCGTATGCGGGTCCTCGCTCCAGGCGACCCCCGACGACATCTGCAGCATGTGCCGCAGCGTGACAGGTTCGTACGCTGAGCCGCGCAGCTCGGGGACGTACCGGACGACCTGGTCGTCGAGGCTCGTTACCGCTCCGTTGTGAAGGGCGATCCCGACAAGCGTGGAGACGACGGACTTCCCGACCGACCAGGAGGTCCAGTGCGTCGTCTCGTCCGTGCCGTGACGGTATGTCTCGGCGCGCACCTGCCCGTCCTTGATCACCAGCATGGCGACGACGTTCTGCCGGTCGAGATAGTCGTGGAAGGTGAGCGCCTCTCCTCCCCGCTCGTACGACACATCGCCCAGATCGGAGCCGCGGGGGAGTGGGAAGGGGGCCGGTGCGGCATCGATGTGGTGGGTGGCGAAGATTCCCGGAAGGTTCTGGAATGCCAACAGCTTCTCGTCGTGGTCCCATGCGAGCATGCGGGCGGCGTCAGGCAACGCTGCCATGCCGGCCCCCTTTCGTCGTCGACGGGGTGGAGCCCATGACGTTACCGCAGCGCAACTCCCAGAACCTGTACCCGAACGGGGTCTTACGCGACCCCCTGGCCCGACGCTACGGTCTAGTACCTGACGTAGGAGCGGTGTGGCCTGATGGTCGCTGAGGCTCGGCGAAGGAGCCACCATGACAGTCGTCGCCGGAGACGCCCCGACCGATGTCGGGCGCGCAACTTTCAGGCGGGCGACGCGAGGGACCGAGCCACGCGGGGGTGCGCCCATCCTCATCCATTCGGACTCGACGAACAGTCCATTCGCGCAGGACCGGGACTCCGCACTCGCGGAGGATCTCTCCGCCATCATCGAGCATGGCGTACGGGACGCACACGAGGTCGAGACCGAGATGACCCACATCGACGACGCCCCGATCCATGACGAGCCGATCATCGCTTTCGGTGGTTCCAAGCAGTCCGGCGTCGGCCGACTCAACGAACAGCGGAGTCTGGATGAGTTCACCGGGATGAAGAGGGCCACGGTGAACCGGGGACATCGCCAGGCCCCCAACTGATCCTCATGGCTCGACGGCAGGCTGGTCGTCGGACCCGATCGCGCAAGCGCTCACCCACGAAGAAGGAGCACGATGACTGTCGCCCAGGAAGCTGAGCTGCTGGAACGAGTGCCGGCAGGCCTGTTCATCGGCGGCCGATGGCGCAACGCGGAGTACAACGCGATGCTGGACGTGCACGATCCAGCATCGGGTGAGGTGATCAAGTCGATCGCCTCCGCATCAGCCGCTGATGCGCAGGCGGCGATGGACGCGACGGCAGACGCGTTCCCGAGATGGGCAGCCACCCCCGCACGGGAGCGCAGCGAGCTGCTTCGACGTGCCTTCGATCTGCTGGTCGAACGCACTGACGAGTTTGCGTTGCTGATGACCCTGGAGATGGGCAAGCCTCTCGCAGAGGCCCGTGGCGAGGTTGCCTACGGCGGGGAATTCCTGCGCTGGTTCAGCGAGGAAGCTGTGCGGGTCCAGGGACGCTACGGCCCCTCACCGGAAGGCACCGGACGGATGATCGTCTCCCAGCATCCCGTGGGTCCGTGCTATCTCGTGACCCCATGGAACTTCCCGCTAGCGATGGCCACTCGCAAGATCGCACCCGCTCTCGCGGCGGGATGCACAGTGGTGATCAAGCCGGCGCAGCTGACCCCGCTGACGACGCTGCTGTTCGTGCAGCTGCTGGAGGAGGCGGGTCTTCCCGATGGGGTCGTCAACGGAGTGACTTCGACTTCGTCGCGAGCGGTGTCTGCGCCGATCCTGGATGATCCTCGGCTGCGGAAGCTCTCCTTCACGGGGTCGACGCCCGTGGGGCAGGGCCTGCTGGCACAGGCGGCCCCTTCCGTGCTGCGCACTTCGATGGAGCTCGGCGGCAACGCGCCCTTCGTGGTGTTCGAGGACGCCGATCTGGACGCTGCGGTGGAGGGCGCGATCGCGGCGAAGTTCCGCAACATCGGGCAGGCGTGCACGGCTGCGAACCGCTTTCTCGTCCACTCCTCCATGGCCGAGGAGTTCGCAGCGCGGATCACGGAACGTGTGCGCGGCTTCAGGCTCGGTCGGGGCACTGAGGAAGGGGTGGCGATCGGCCCGCTGATCGACGCTGATGCCGTGGAGAAGGCGAGCACCCTTGTGGCAGACGCGGTTGCCCGCGGCGCAGCCCTCACCACAGGCGGCAGCGTGGTCGACGGCCCGGGCAACTTCTTCGAACCCACGGTGCTGACGAACGTCCCACATGGCTGTGAGCTGCTCCGGGAGGAGATCTTCGGGCCGGTGCTCGCGATCATTCCCTTCGACTCCGAGGACGAGGCGGTCGCTCTGGCCAATGACACCGAGTACGGACTGGTCTCCTACGTCTTCACGCAGGATCTTGCACGGGGACAGCGGATGATCGAGAGGCTGGAGACCGGGATGATGGGTCTGAACGTCGGAGTGGTTTCGAACGCTGCGGCCCCCTTCGGGGGCTGGAAGATGTCGGGCCTGGGGCGCGAGGGAGGCGCAGAGGGCATCCACGAGTACCTGCAATCCAAGTACACGCTCACACCGGGCCCGTACTGAGGCCGTCCCAGACGCGACGACACCGCGAGAGTCGTTCTCCGGCTTGGCTCTCGAGGCTGCGTCCGGATCCATCGCACCAGGGCCCCGGGGCACCGAGGCTCCCAGAGCGCCCAATACCCCCAGGAGGTAGATATGACGGATGATCAGAGCACTGTTCCCGCCAACGACTGGATCCTGGTCGCCGGTCGCCAGGCGCGGGACGCGGACCTGACCGCGGCGCTCGAGGCTGCCGGCCACAGGTGGCGCCCCCTGCCAGCCGGGGAGCTCGATACCGGGGCTCTTTCCGGTGCCATCGGTCTGATCGCGCCACCGGGCCGCCCATTGAGCTTGGACGAGCTCGCCGCCGCGCCCCGACTGCGCGCGGTCGTGAGTACTGTCATCGGCACCGATCACCTCCCCCTGGACGCCTTGGCAGAGCGGGGCATCCCGGTTGCGCACGGGGCCTTTCCGGAGAACTACATCGGGATGGCCGAAGCTGCCGTCGGCCTCGTCATCGCGCTGGTCCATCGCATCAAGCAAAAGGAGGCAGCGCTGCTCGCGGGACGTTCCCCGAGCAGCGTGGGCGGCTTGGTCTCCGGGCGCACTATCGGACTGATCGGGCTGGGCCGAATCGGCGCTGCAATCGCAGAGCGACTCGCCCCGTGGGGCTGCCGCCTGGTCTCCACCAGTTCGGCGGCCGCGCGCACGCCAGGTGTAGACCCCGTGACAATGGAGGAGCTGCTCGAGGTCTCCGACGTGGTCTCCGTCCAGGTACCGCTGAACGATTCCACCCGCAGCCTGATCGGTGCCGCCGAACTCGCTGCCATGCGCCCCGGCGCAGCGCTGATCTCGATCGGTCGTGGGGGAGTGGTCGACGAGTGGGCCCTCTCCGCAGCTCTCGATTCCAGCCATCTGTCCGGAGCGGCGGTGGACGTGTGGGAGACGGAACCGCCACCGGCGGACCATCCGCTCCTGCACCGCGCCGACGTGATCGCCACCGGTCACAACGTGGGGCACAGCGAGGAGAGCTACCGGCGGATGTCGTCGCTCGCGGCTCAGCAGGTGATCGCACTGGTCGAGGGTCGCGAACCAACATACCCGTTGCGAGCACGGAGCTCCCGCGCGAACCCGCCGAAGCCCTGATCACGAGGGGCGTCACGATGCCCACATCCCGTGACGCTTCGGTCCCGCCAGAGAAGTTGCATACAGGAAGAAGGTATTCATGAGTGACGAGGCGCAGGAATACATCGACGAGATGGCTCGTAGCAGAGGCTATGTGCTCGACTACCACAAGGTCATGGCAAAACAGGACTTCCCGGTCCTCCAGGCGGCCAATGGTCTGGTCTCAGCCGCGTACTTGAAGCAGCGCACCCTCGACCGGCGAATAAAGGAGCTCATCTTCATTGTCAGCCTCACGGTGATGCGTGCGTCGAAGGGGCACATCCAGAGCCATATCCGAGTCGCCCTCGATCTGGGAGTGAGCCCCGAAGAGATCCTCGAGGCGATCGAGATCGCGCTGCCCGAGGCCGGTGTCGTGGCGTTCCAGACCGGTTTCGAGGCATGGTGCGAAGTCGTGGGAGCGGACGGCATCGAGCCATCGATCTCCGTGCACGAGGGCGGGTCAGGTGCCGACGCCTGAC
>Ga0079226_10001286_pt1 | contig 19193 bp, 15 predicted proteins | sample Poulit2014_FD_76345 | JGI IMG/M metagenome (GOLD analysis project Ga0079226, IMG submission 76345) | Agricultural soil microbial communities from Georgia to study Nitrogen management - Poultry litter 2014 | ecosystem: Environmental > Terrestrial > Soil > Agricultural land | place: USA: Georgia... | reverse complement strand
GCCACAGTTAACGCCACTAAAGTGGTGGCTGAAATTTTTTTAACATAGGTTGAAAAACCCATTTTGCTACTCCCATTCACGCAAATAACGGCGTGATATTATCATTAGCCAAAAACCAAAAGTGCTGCTTCCTAATAACAACAACACTCCAAGTATAGAGATGTCCCACACAGTAGGGGGAACACGGGTTCCAATAAGGATAGCGCCAACCAAAGCGGTGGTACAAACAATTAAAGCTTGTACTTGCCGGTATTGCGACCTTTCTATCTGCCTAATGAGGCGTTCCATGTGCCGAGCATCAATGGTGTTTTGCTCTTGCATCATCGGCGTGGCGCTAGTGGGCTGCTCATAAAGTTTATCTACAACGCCCAAAGCTCTAATACTTAAATTTTTAGCCAAGCGCCTTGGGCTATAGCGATCGCGCACCATTTTTTTGACAAGTGGTTCAGCCGCCACCATCACATCGAAATCAGGATACATTAGGCGGCCAAAGCCCTCTAACGTAATGATTGCTTTTAAGAGCAACGCTATATCAGAGGGCAAAATAAGATTATGGTTCCGCAACAGGGCGGTAATATCATTTAATAACCCGGTGACATCGAGCTCAGCCAAGGGCGTGCCGTAATATTGGCCAATAATATCGTCGATGTCTGAGCCTAAAGATTCATATTTAACCATTTGGCCGTCGGACCAAGTACCTAGCACTGCAGCACAGCCGGCCCCATCTTGCGTTACAACAGCCTTAACGATTTGTACCATTTGCTCTTTACGGCTAGATGAAAGCTTGCCCACCATGCCAAAATCTAACATGCCAATGCGGTTGCCCGGGAGAATCAGGAAATTGCCTGGGTGTGGATCGGCGTGGAAAAAACCATCTTCTAAAGCCATTTTCCATGCAGCGATAGCGCCGCGCTCAGCGATAAGTTTTCGATCTACCCCTGCAGCATCAAGTTTATCTAAGTCGCGGGCAGGAATACCTTCAATAAGCTCTTGTACGCACAGTGAACTGCTTGTCCATTGCCAGTAAATTTTTGGAATTTTGATCCAATCTACCTTGCGTAAGTTTTTCCGAATGCGATCCGCACTGCGTGCTTCAATGGTGAAATCCATTTCTCTATTGAGCGAGCGCTCGAATTCCCGTACTAAATCGAGCGGCCGATAACGACGAATTTCCACCGAATTATCAATGGCTAAACGAGCGAGATGCTTAAGGAGGCGCATGTCAGAGTCGATCTGTTGGCGGATGCCCGGTTTGCGTACTTTGAGCACCACTGCTTCACCCTTATAGGTAACGGCTTTGTGTACTTGCCCTATAGAAGCTACACCTAAAGGGGTTTGATCAATGGTGCGGAAGTATTTTTTAGGGTCTTTACCTAGTGCTCGAACAATTAAAGGTTCGATGTCTTTATAAGGAATAGCAGGGGCATTATCTTGTAATTGCTCAAATTCAGCGATCCATTCCTGGGGGAATAGGTCCACACGTGTGGCTAGTATTTGGCCAAGTTTAACGAAAGTGGGGCCCATTTCCTCCAGAGCCGCACGTAACCGCTCTGGTGGCGACATACGGAGTAAATCACGGTTCATCGGTTGGCGCATGAGGCGGCCCGCTTGTTCTAATAATGGGGCGAGACCAATGCGGCGTACAATGTCGGCGAGGCCGTATTTGAGTAATATTGTTACGAGCGTATTCGCGCGGCGTAGATCTTTACCTGTATCCAGTAAACTCACAATGAACCCTTACGTTGTGTTAAGTTATCAAACAGCTTTATAGCACTGTAGAGATGATAATGTACGGTTTGCTTTAACGTTATGGCTGTCACTTAAGCAATCTTAGCACTCTAGCAATATCTTTAGGTTTTTATCCAGTGGGGAAAATTATGCCAATGATTGACAAGGTTGAGCAGTTAGAGCATTTAGTGAAAGGCGTTAGCTTGGGCGGCGATAAGCCGGCACATTGGCGCGAAGCTATGTTTGCTATGGGCTGCTTTTGGGGCGCTGAACGCCGGTTTTGGCAGTTAGAGGGTGTGCAGTGTACCGCAGTAGGTTATACAGCGGGGCATACGGATACCCCGAGTTACGCGGCTGTGTGCAGGGGGGATACAGGCCATGCAGAGGCCGTTAAGGTATGGTTTGATCCTGCGGAAGTGAGCTATTTAGAGTTGCTCGCTGTTTTTTGGCAAGAGCACGATCCAACACAAGGTGTGCGCCAAGGTAATGATGTGGGGTCTCAGTATCGTTCTGGTATTTACTACTACGATGATGAACAGCAGCACATGGCAGCAGCAAGCAAACTGGCCTTTGAAGAGGCGCTACGCGGTGTGGGTAAAGGGCCTATTACCACAGAAATAATCGCTGCCCCTAAGTTTTACTATGCGGAACCTGAACACCAACAATATTTAGCGCGTAACCCGATGGGTTATTGCGGCTTGGCGGGTACAGGGGTGGCACTGGATCAAAGCCGAGTGTTAGGGCATTTAAAAGGCTAGTGGGGCGTAAAAATCTTGCCATAGCCCCGTACTAGGATGATTAAAGCCAAGGTAATAAGCGTGCAGCTGAAGGCGTGGGCTTTTCGCTAACACCTCGGGGCTTGCGTAGAGGTCGCAGCCTATAATGGCGTGCCCAATGTGCTGGGTATGGAGCCGTAATTGGTGCGATCGGCCTGTAATGGGTTCTAATTTAACCCGTGTCACATTACGCGCGGCATCATATGCCTCTACTTGGTATTGCGTAATAGAAGCTTTACCTTCTTCGTAGCAAATTTTTTGCCGTGGCCGGCGTTCCCAATCTGGCGCTATGGGGTAGGTAATAAAGCCTGTGTCGGGTGAGAGTTTGCCATCGAGTTCAGCTAAGTAAGTCTTTTCAACCCGTCGTTCAGCAAAAGCGCGATTTAAACGCCGTTGTGCGGTTTGATGCCGAGCGAAAACCATAATGCCGGAGGTGTCTAGATCTAAGCGGTGCACAACGTGCACTTCATCGTAACGCTGCTCTAGCCGATACTGGGCTGAATCTCGGTTTTCGGGGCCGCGGCCTGGAACAGAGAGTAAAAACGCAGGTTTATCCACCACGAGTAGGTCGCTATCCACGTAAAGTTCAACGAGCGGCTCGTGACAGGGAGGTACGATGTAGTAGGGCGCTTCAGACATGAACAACCTTAGCAAAAAAGGCGCCTCGTGGGCGCCCGCATGAGTTAAAAGAGAAGTTTATAAACATCTTTGTAATGTTCAGCGAAATGAACGGTCATCTTTTCTTTTAAATGATCTGGTAGTTCATTGTAATCGCGCTCATTGTCTTTCGGTAGAATCAATTCAAAGATCTTCACTCGTCGAGCAGCAATAACCTTTTCTCTAATGCCGCCCACTGCTAGCACCTGGCCAGTTAAAGTCAGCTCACCTGTCATGGCTACTTTGCGTTTTGGTTTTTGTTTCTTCGCCAGTGAAATCAAGGCAGTGGCCATGGTAATGCCTGCGCTAGGGCCATCTTTAGGCGTGGCGCCTTCAGGAACGTGCAAATGAATGCTGGCCTCTTTAAACCAATCTTCAGAGATGCCGTAATCCTCAGTGCTGCTCATTACATAGTTGTAAGCAATGTAAGAAGATTCCTTCATTACATCACCGAGCTGGCCTGTTTGTTGAAAGCCGCGCTTGTGTTCATGAATGAGGCGTGCTTCAACAGGAAGGGTGGCGCCTCCCATAGCTGTCCATGCCAAGCCAGTAACCACACCAATTTCTTGTTGCACTGCCTCTGGGCGGAAAATGGGTTGGCCAAGGAATTCCGTGAGGTTTTTGCCTGTAACGGAAATGTTTTCTTCACCTTCTAGTAGGCGTACAACGGCTTTGCGCACAATGCGCTGTAGTTGTTTTTCTAAATTACGAACACCTGCTTCACGGGCATATCCTTCCACAATATCGCGCAGGGCAGCATTGCTAATGCGAAGTTGCGAAGCTTTAACACCTGCACGCTTAAGCACACGCGGCCACAGATGCTTTCGAGCAATTTCTACTTTCTCAGCCGTGATATAGCCCGCTAAACGAATCACTTCCATGCGGTCGAGTAAAGGCCCTGGAATACTATCGAGTGTGTTAGCAGTACAGATAAACAGGGCGTTGGATAAATCGAGCCTTACGTCTAAATAGTGATCTTGGAAGCTGTTATTTTGCTCAGGGTCTAGTACTTCAAGGAGTGCAGAAGCTGGATCACCTTGGTAAGACTCACCCATTTTATCTATTTCATCGAGCATGATAACGGGATTCGTCGTGCCCGTTTCTTTCAGTGCCTGCACCAATTTGCCAGGCATGGCACCAATATAAGTGCGTCGGTGGCCTTTAATTTCTGCTTCATCGCGCATGCCACCTACACTAAAGCGGTAAAAAGGACGTTCTAAAGCGTTAGCAATAGATTGCCCAATGCTGGTTTTACCAACACCTGGTGGGCCCACAAGCAGAACGATGCTACCGCGCACTTCGCCGCGCATAGCACCCACTGCCAAAAATTCAATAATGCGATCTTTTACGTCGCTTAAGCCGGCGTGGTGTTTTTCAAGCACTTTGCGGGCCTTAGCAAGGTCTAAGTTGTCTTCAGAAGTAATACCCCATGGCACCTGTGTTAACCAATCGAGGTAGTTGCGAGTGACGCCATACTCAGGCGAACCGCTCTCTAGCACAGAAAGCTTGTTCATTTCTTCTTCGAAGCGTTTTTGCACTGCCTCTGGCGGCGCAAGCGCGGCCATGCGCTCTTCAAATAGTTCTAAATCTGAGGTTTTGTCGTCTTTTGCAATGCCTAACTCTTGCTGAATAACCTTTAGCTGCTCGCGTAAGAAGAAGCGCCTTTGTTCTTTACTGATTTGCTCGTTAACTTGTTCTGTTATTTGGCTTTGCAGCTGTGCTACTTCTAATTCTTTTTTCAGCAGCACGAGGGTTTTTTCCATGCGATGCAATAACGGCACGGTTTCAAGAATGCTTTGCAATTCATCTGCTGAAGCAGTGGTCAGTGCTGCCGCGAAATCTGTTAAAGGTGATGGCTCGCGAGGGCTGAAATTTTGTAAATAGGCCTTTAACCCTTCGTTGTATAAAGGGTTTAGTGGCAGCAGTTCTTTGATGGTGTTAATAATGGCCAAGGCGTAAGCACGGATGGTGTCAGTGTCGGTTTCCGTGACATTATCCTCGGGGTAATCAACTTCTACCAAATAAGGCGCTTCATCGCTTAGCCAGTGGCGAATACGGAAGCGGGTTAAGCCCTGCACCACTAATTGCAAACTGTCGGCTTCATTACTGGCGTGATGCACACGCACTAAACAACCGTATTCAGGCGTGTTGTCGGCGCTCAGTGCACTATCGTTATTGCGTTCAACGTAAACAAGGCCGAGTGTGCGGTGAGGCGTTTGGCTTACGCGTTCGGCTGTGCTCTTCCATTCGTCGAGGTCAAAGAGCACGGGCTGCACCAAGCCTGGCATAAATGGACGCTCGTTCACGGGCATCAAGTATATGCGCTCGGGCCTATGCTGGTTTGGTACCACCAGTGTTGAAGAGTTACTTTGCTCGTTTAATTCGTCGCTCATAGCTCTCTTTTCCAAAAATGATTTGCTCTTTAGATGGTGCTGAAAAGCTTATTTTCAAGGGGCAAGGCAATTAATAGGGCTGTAAATCTTTTTCTACTATGAGAAGTTCTGCACTTTCCTCAAGAGGGTCTGTGCAATGATGAATTTCTATGCGTCCATTTAAATTGGCTTCACAACGATCAGAAAGATCGTGGAAAGGCCCACGGCCTGGGTCGGCAAAAATAATCTGTTCTACACCGGCTTTTAGGGCTCGCCGAATTAAATTGTAAAGAACGGGTTGGAGCTCATCCCAAAAACAAATGTCAGTGCCCACCAAGGTATGGATGCCTTTTAAATCCGCTGTGGTGATGTTTTCAAAGCGCTTGCGTATGAATTCAATGTTTGCGTTGTTGATGTCTGCATGCAGCTTAGCGAAGGGCAGCACATCGTCGTCTGCGTCCACGGCGGTAACTTGCATGCCCAGTTGTTTAGCAGCAAAGGCACTTAATAACCCCCAACCGCAGCCAATGTCCATGAGACGCTCGCCTCTGGTGGGGGGATGCTCCATGAGGTAATCCATCATGACGTAAGTGGAGCTCCAGATTTTGTCGCCATGCATAAGGGGTTCTAAATTCTGTTCTAGCAGGGCTAATACTTGTGGGTGCTTAGGGAGCAAAATTTTTGTGTTGTATTTTTCGATAACTTGCTCGTTGTTGGTTGTCATTCTTTCTCTTAGGTTATAACGATGTTGTGTTAGGCCTTAGTATAGCAAGAAATGGGCGAATAAAGAGAAGGCTGCTTTTCCAACAAAGAGGTAAAACAAAGTATATTTGTGATTTAGGGGAAGGGGTATGAGTGTGCAGTAAGGAATGAGCGCGTTATAGAGTTGTATTAAATTAGTTTTATATAATAAAGATAAGGGTGAAACGGGTTGCGTAGCGTTACGCAACCCGTTTTGTTTTTAAACTTCGAACTCTTCTAGTTTGCGGCCTTTTTCAAGCTCGGCGACCAACCACAATGGACGCTTGCCACGACCTGCCCAAGTAAGGCTAGGGTCATCAGGGTGGCGGAATTTTACCGCTGCGGGGCGACGGGTGCGACGGCCACTGGTTTCAATGCCGTAAAGCTCTTCGACAGTAACACCTGCTTCAGCTGCAATTTTTTGAATTTTTCTTTTGGCTTCTTCTTTAGCCTCTTGTTGACGCTTTTTAAGTAAGGTTTTGGCGTCAGCAATAACCATTTCCAGCTGTTCCTCTGTTAATGGGGCTAAATTGATATTCATATTGGCCATTTAACTCTCCAACTTGTTAGTTTATGTAAGGGATTTGTATTTGGTGTTCAGATAATAACGCATGAGAAAAAAAATGACTAACAATAAATTTAATTGAAGAGATAAATATAATTAAAAACAAGGTTTATTAAAATGTTGGGAAAATTATTGTTGTTCTTGTTCGTTAGGCTGGCGCAAGGCTTGAAAGGCCATTGCGCCAAAGAGGGAGGGTTATTTTAAACGAAAGACTTGCTTGAACTTTTTACTATGGTTTTCATTGTGCGTCACCATCACTAGTATCTTGTCTTTAAATATCGTTTGAATATCTGCAAGCAGCGCATCTGCTGTTTCTTCTTCTAAGCCTGTAAACGGCTCATCAAGCAGTACAACGGGAGTATCTTGAAGCAGTACGCGTGCTAATGCCAAACGGCGCGCTTGCCCTCCAGAAAGGTGCAGGCCTTCTGGGCCTACCATGAAATCTAGCCCGCCGCGTTCAAGCACCATATCTTCGAGGCGTGCGAGGCGCAGTGCGTGCCATAACTGCTCATCCGAGGCTTGTGGGTTAGCAATGCGTAGGTTGTCCCGTAAGCTGCCGGTAAACAGCTGTTGCTGTTGAAGTAAGAGGCTGAATTGTTGGCGCCACGCTTTTTCATCGGCCTGCGTTTGCTGTACGCCTCCAAATTCGATGCTGCCCTGTGTGGCGGATTGTAGCCCCATTAAGCAATGCAACAGTGTGGATTTGCCAGAACCACTTGCGCCGACAATGGCAAGAGAGGTATCTGGCGTAACAGTTACATTAAGCTTTTCAAATAAGGGTTTTTGAGCGTTCCAACTAAAGCCCAAGTTAGTGATTACCAGTTCTTGGTTCGGGGTGGGAACGGCGGTGCCGCGACAAGCTTGTTGGGGCAGAGGGCTATTTTCAATGTCCATCATTCTACCCACGGTGGAGCGGGTTTCCTGCCAACGCTGTACGGAGCGGGCTAGGGGTTGGAACACCTCAACAGCTGCTAGAATGAGTAACATGGAAGCTAGTGCAGCTGGCCCTGTCATATTGCTCTCTAATACGTGCGGAATGGCCAATAAAAACACGCCCACGGCTAATAGTTGCAGGCTACTTTGAATAAGAGCACTGCTCATGGCTTGGTGTTTAACAAGACGATGCTCAAGCGTGGAAAGATCAGTCAGCTCTTTATCCCAACGAGTGAGTAAGCGTGGGCGTATTTGGTAGGCAATTACTTCGGGTAAACCCGTTAATGCTTGGATAAGTTCGCTGCGTAATGATTCTTTATGCTCGCTTAGTTTTTGCATTGGAACCAAAACTTTGCGGCTACCGCGAATGAGAAAAATAGCCAGTGCAACCAATAGCAACATGAAAGCAAGGGCGGCTGTGTATTGTCCGCTAACGAAAAATACAAACAGCAAAAACAAACTGATAAAAAAAGCGAGGATGCTAGGTTGGGCTTGTTCAAGCCAAGCACCTTCTAAGCGCTCCACATCCCCTAGTAAACGCTCTAACAAATGGCCTTGGCTAATGCCCGAAAGAGGGCCTGGTATACGTGGCAAAATAATACTGAATAACTGCGTGCGCAGTGATTGCATTACTTTAAATGTGCCGTTATGGCTCACTAACCGTTCGAAGTAGCGAAACACAGTGCGGCTTAAAGCAAAGCCGCGGATACCAGCGCTTGGCGAAAATAGGTTGAAAGTAAGCCCTGCGCCCACAAGGCCTGCTAAAGCGGACGCACCAATGAACCAACCTGCTAGCCCTAGCAGCGACATGCCTGAAAAAGCAGTGAGAATGGCGAGTAATGCAGCCAAGGCTAACGTGCTGCGCATGGGGGCAAAACGTTTCTTTAACCATTGGTAAGTGGTGATGGAATTTGGCGTTGTCATGAGTTACTAGCCTCTTTTTTAATATGTTGTGAAGGCCTCACCCACAAGGTTTTATCGGCTAAGCGAGCGCAAACAAGAGAGTGGGTGGCAATAACGAGCGTGTGTTGCTGTTTGAATGATTCTAACAACTGAACAATGTCTTCCTCTGTGCCTTGGTCAAGCCCAGCAGTAGGCTCATCGAGAAACCATAGCGGTGCCTTGCTAAGCAGGGCGCGTGCTATGCCCAGGCGTCTGCCTTCACCGCCTGATAGCCCACCGCCTTGCTCGTCGAGCAATGTCGTTAAGGCAATATGCTGTAAGCCGCAGAGGTCTAGCGTGTTGCGTAGCTCCTCATCGCTACTTTGTGGAGCCACTTGGCGAAGATTGTTAGCCACTGTGTCGTGGATGAACCAAGGAGTTTGGCTTACCCAGGCAAAACTCCCGGGGGGCCAAGGGTGTTCCGCCAGGGCTAAATTATTGTAGAAAACACTGCCTTCTGTGGGGGTGAGCAAGCCTGCTAGGAGCTTCAGCAAAGTGCTTTTTCCTGTGCCGCTATCACCTCGTAAAACTAAGCATTCACCGGCTTCTAGTTCTGTGGAAAGCTCGGCAAAGATGGGTTTGCTGGCTTCTTCATACTTGAAAGCTAGGTTAGCAATGCGCAACGAAGGGGCAGCGCTTAAAGGTGCGGTGCTGCTGCTCGCCACTTCTATTTTTTCTTCAAGCAGTGGAGTGAGGGCATCGGCTGCTGAAATACCATTTGCACGGTCGTGATAGCCCGCTGCCAATTGACGCATGGGCAAGTAAAACTCAGGGGCTAACAAAAGCAGAAATAAGCCTTTACGGAAATCTAGCTGCGCGCCTGGGCCAATATTGACTAAATCGAGCAAGTGCAGCCCTACATAGAGCGCCACTAAGGCGACAGATATAGCTGTGAACAGCTCTAATACCGTAGAAGTTAGGAAGGCAATGCGCAATACACCCATGGTGCTATGCCTAAATTCTGCACTAGCTTTGTCCACCGCTTTAGTTTCTGCTTCTTCACGCGCAAAGGCACGTAATGTGAGTGCGCCGCGTAAGCGGTCTAAGAAGTAGCCACCTAGGAAATCCATACTTTGTAAGCGTTGATCTGCCGCTTTTTGTGCCCCTGAACCAATTAACGCCATGAAAATAGGAATTAACGGTGCGGTGATAAGAAAGATAAGGCCCACAATCCAGTCATTGAAGAAAGCAATGATTAAGAAAATAAGCATGCTGTAAGAAACAACTTTTTGCTGAGGGGCGAAATTGCTGTGGTATTTGCCCACTGCATTGGTGTGTTCCAATAGAGCGGTACTGAGTGCGCCTGTGCTTTGTGCTGTGCCGCTGCCACGCAGCAGAGCACGGCTAAGATCTTTACGGGTGCCAAGTGTCACGGTCATTTCTGCCTGTGCAGTTAGGCTAGCCCGCCATGCCGTATTTGCGCTGCGCAAGAGAAGCGTGCCTATGAGTGCTAAGGGAGCCGTCCATGACACTTCTTTCAAAACCAGTAGCTCGTTGGCTAGCCAAGCTATAAAAAAAGCTTGCAGTACAGCGAGTAGGGCATCTACTGTGCCTGAGAGTTTTAAGAATTTAATGCTGGGTTGGCCATATTGCTGCTGTTTTGCAAGCCACTCGCTGCTGTTTTTTGGTGAAGTTTGATTTTGGTCAATGGTCATATGGTTTTCAGCCCTATTATGTAAAGGTTCTCTAATAAGCGCTGCGCTGCGCTTAGGGGAAGAGCGGCAAGGTGGCAGCAAGGCGCCATCTTAGCGATGTTTCTAGCAAGCTGCATCCTAGTGTAAGGCGCTAGATATTTTATTTGTGAATTTCACAAGTTAAAGGAGCATAAATGATTGATGCTACGTTAGTGGAGTTGTCGCGGCTCCAGTTTGCGCTGACCGCGATGTATCACTTTTTATTCGTACCGTTAACCTTAGGCTTATCAGTCATTGTCGCTATTATGGAGAGCGTCTATGTGATGACTGGACGCACCATATGGCGCGACATGACTAAGTTTTGGGGTGCATTATTCGGTATTAACTTCGCCATGGGTGTTGCCACAGGGGTGGTGATGGAATTCCAGTTTGGTACAAACTGGGCATTCTATAGCCATTACGTGGGAGATATCTTTGGTGCGCCGTTGGCCATCGAAGGCCTAATGGCATTCTTCTTAGAAGCTACCTTTATTGGGTTGTTCTTCTTTGGCTGGGATAAATTAAGCCGTTTGCAACACTTAACGGTTACTTGGTTAGTGGCACTTGGTTCTAATTTATCAGCACTATGGATTCTTATTGCCAACGGTTGGATGCAGAACCCTGTTGGTGCGGAATTCAACCCAGAGACACTGCGCATGGAAGTAACAAACTTTGTTGACGTGCTGTTTAACCCAGTGGCGCAAGCTAAGTTTGTGCACACGGTTGCAGCCGGTTATGTGACGGGTGCGGTGTTTGTACTCTCCATTAGTGCTTGGTATCTGTTACGCGGAAGGCACTTGGAAATTGCTAAACGCTCTCTAACAGTGGCCGCATCCTTCGGTTTAGCGGCAGCTTTATCTGTAGTGGTGTTGGGTGACGAATCCGGTTATGCCTTAACAGATAACCAAAAGATGAAATTGGCGATGATTGAAGGTGCGTGGGAAACACACGAGGCACCTGCGCCATTTACGATGGTGGGTATCACAGATAGAGAAGCACAGACAACACATTATAGCGTGAACATTCCGTGGGTAATGGGGCTTATCGCTACGCGTAGCCTTGATAAAGAAGTGCCAGGTATGCTCGAGCTTATGGTGGTGGCTGAAGATAATATTGAGAGCGGGTTAAAAGCTTATAATGCGCTAGAAGTATTGAAAGAAGAGCCCAACAATAAAGAGGCTCGCGAAGCCTTTATACAGCACCAAGAGCACATGGGTTATGCTTTATTATTGAAGAATTATGTGAAGGATCCGCGTGACGCAACGGCTGAACATAAAGCTTCAGTGATGAAGGATACACTACCAAACGTGGCTGCGCTGTTCTGGTCTTTCCGCTTTATGGTGGCCATTGGTTTCTTCTTCATCTTATTGTTTGCTGTGGCATTTTATCTCGCTTCAACACGCAATCTCGAGAAACACAAATGGTTCTTACGCGCCGCGTTATTGTCGCTGCCGTTGCCTTGGATTGGCGTCGAGCTAGGTTGGTTCGTTGCTGAATACGGGCGCCAACCTTGGGTAATTGAAGGTGTGTTGCCTACCTTCCTTGGGGTGAGCCATCTAAAAGTATCCGATTTAGTGATCAGTATTGCTGGCTTCTTCGCCATCTATACGGTGCTCGCTATCATCGAAATTCGTTTGATGCTGAAGTTTATTCGTCGTGGCCCTGCTTCTGAGCAGGAAGATAGCCGTGATGAGCAATCTTTAGCTTTCCAATCAGACAACGCGTAAGGAGTTAACAATGTTATTTGATTATGAAACGCTACGTTTGATCTGGTGGGTACTACTGGGCGTATTACTAATCGGTTTCTCTTTAACCGACGGGTTTGATATGGGGGTGGCAGCATTGTTGCCCGCAGTAGCGCGCACAGATAAAGAACGCCGTGTTGTCATTAACACCGTAGGGCCTGTTTGGGAAGGAAACCAAGTATGGTTTATTCTCGGTGGTGGTGCCATTTTTGCGGCGTGGCCAGCATTATATGCGGTGAGCTTCTCTGGCTTTTATATGGCAATGATGCTGTTGCTCGTAGCCTTTATTGTGCGGCCTGTAGCTTTTAAATTCCGTTCTAAGCGCCCAGAAGCTGCTTGGCGTGCACGTTGGGATGCCATGTTGTGCTTTAGTGGTATTGTGCCGCCATTAGTGTTTGGAGTGGCAGTGGGTAACGTGCTACAAGGCGTTCCTTTCCACTTTGAATCTGATTTAAGGCCTATTTACACGGGTTCTTTCTTTGCTTTATTCAACCCTTTTGCACTGCTAGCAGGGCTTGTTTCTGTGGCCATGTTATTGCTGCATGGGGCTGCTTATTTGCAACTGAAAGCGGAAGGTATTACAGCCAAACGCGCGCAAAAATACGGAGCTGCTATGGGTGTTTTAGCCTTGGTGCTTTTCGCTATAGGCGGTGTTTGGATCAGTAAAATGACGGGTTTCCAAATCATTACAGAGATGGATCCTAATGGTCCGAGCAATCCATTGCGTAAAGAGGTTGTAGAAGTAACGGGCTTCTGGATGGAGAACTTTAAGCAATATCCATTGCTGTGGATTGCGCCAATAGCAGGTTTGGCAGGCGTTTTGCTGTCAACATTATCCTTGTTGGCAGGCCGCGGTGCCTTAAGCTTCATTGGCTCTACGGTGGGGGTAACGAGTATTATTGCCACCGTGGGCTTGGCCATGTTCCCCATGATTTTGCCAAGCAGTAGCCATCCTTCACACAGCCTTACCGTGTGGGATGCCTCTTCGAGCCACACCACGCTGGGCATCATGTTGGTCTCAACGATTATCTTTTTACCGCTTGTGTTGATGTACACCGCTTGGGTATACAAAGTGCTTTGGGGTAAGGTGTCTGAAGACGACCTAAACGAGGAGATGTACTAATGTGGTATTTTAGTTGGGTATTAGGTTTAGGCTTAGCCTGCACCTTCGGCATTTTGAATGCCATGTGGTATGAGCTGCATGAAGAAGACGAGAAGGCTAAGAAGTAATACGTGAAGAAAGGGGCTGCAATAGAATGCGGCCCCTTTTTTTATTTGCTCGTAATATATTTCACCAAAGCTTGGCACTGGCTGCGGCTTATGCGTTTAATGTTATTCGCTTCATGGCTTTGAATGTTTACCCGTAGGGTTTTTCCTGTTGAGCGCAGAGGGTGGATTTCAGCCGTGGTGTACTGGCTAGCAGCTTGCTCATTAGCCAGCTGGCGGTAATTCTTAATACTTGTACCTTGTTGGTCGTGCCTAATGGTTAACATAGGTGCTTGTTGCTGGAAAGTGGGTGAGTGCAGCAAGGTGCCAGTGGCGTCGATAACAATTAGTTGATCAAAACCAGCTGCCGTAGCCCGCGAAATGAGGTGCTCGTTATGTTGTTTTAGTTCGGGAAATTGCATAACCGCTGCCTTGGCAATTAAGCCTTTCTTACGCCAAGCTGCCACGCATTGTTCTTCCCATACATTACGATGATGGTTTTCGGGCGTTTCTACAAAAATAAGCCAAGCACCATCTTCCTTTGGGGTGAGGCCTGGGGTTACAACCGATACAGAGGAAGTGCTAGCGCAGCCACCCAAGGTGGCTGCTAGTACTGTTATGGCAAGCTTTTTCTTAATATTTGGCATGTTATTTCCTAGTGCTAGTTCAATTCGAACTGTGACACTGCATTTAATAAGCGTTGCTTATGTTCACTGATTAAACCGTGGGCCAACACCGCTTCATGCTCAGCAAATAAAGCCGTAAATCGTTCTAAAGGAGTGCTGCTGCCTGTTGTCATCATGTTGGGTAATTGCTCAAGTTGCCACTGCATCCGCTTATCTTTATCAGCCGCAGGGCTTTCAACAGAGGCTAGCACCTCGGCGGCAATCACAAAGGTATGGGCTGTTTCTGTTTTTTCATCAATGGTGGTAACAGCATTAACCTGTTGTTCTAACTTCTCTAGCTGTTTCAACAGAGGTAAACGCTGTAAGTGTCGCTCGGCTTGTTGGATAGTTTCTTGTCTTTCTTGCGCGAGCGATCTTTCTCGCGGTGGGCAAGGAAGCGAGCGTAGGGCTGCAATAGCTTCTTTTAAGGCTTGTGCAGACATGGTGGCTGAGCGCTCACGGAATGTAGCCAGTGCTTCAATGAGCTGTTGTTTGTTTTCGGCATGTTGTGCACGGGCTGCTTGGCGCTGCTGTTGGTTTCGTTGGAAAACATCATCTGCAGCGTGACGAAAGGCTTTGTTCAAGCGGCGATAATCCCGCGGATGAACCCATGGCAGCTGGCGCCATTCTGTTTGTAGCTGTTTAAGTGTATTAAGCTGCTCAGGGTAGAGCGGCTTTTCTAGCTCCGCTTCTAGCTTTTCAATCAGCGTCTCATGCATTGGCACGTGTTGTGTGCTGATGTTAGTTAGCTCCTCATCCAAGCTGCGCAATACTTGGCTAAAACGAGCGTCGGTGGCTTTACTGTCCGTAAAGCGCACTGGTTCAAATTGACGGTAAGCCTTAGGCGCTTGGCGTCGAATTTCAAAGAGGGCGGGCCAGTCTGTATTTTCTTCAGTGGCTATTTTCTCTAGCAAAGCTTCTAATTGCTCACAAAGTGCTTGGCGTTCTTCGAGGTTACGCTGGCGCTGTTCGTCGAGTTTTGCAAAGTGTGCCTTACAGGGTTCATAAGCTTCGTCCGATGCGGCTTTAAACCTATCCCACAGTGCTTGGTCGGCTTCTTGGTGTGAGGACATTAACGCACGCCATTCCTGATGAAGTGCTTGAATAGCGTTAGCTTTTTCTTCTGGATCCATTTCCTCGTTTGCCAGAGCTTCCATTTGTTCGCACAGCTCTATTTTTTTAGGCTCTGCAGCAAAATTATGCCAATCTCTGAGTTCATTGAGCTGCTCTTTTAAGGGAGCGTAACGTGCAGCACGAGCCTCGTCTGGCTGCTCTTCTAATTCATTTTGAAGACGCAACCATAACCGGTTTCCTTGGCGTAAATTACGTTGATTGAGGGCTCGACGAAGACGATAAAAAAGAGGGTCGTGCGCGGTTTTAGCGGGTTGTGCCACTGGCTCAGCTGAGGCTTCCACCACGTCAGCCTTTTCATCAGGTAAAAGGTTATGCAAAAACTCTGGCTGTGCAATATGTTGTGGCCACTCGCTTAGTAACGCCTGAATATTATCATGTTGTGCTTCTGCGCTAGATTGAGCGACGGCTTCTTGTAGATCTTGGTAACGAGTAATGAAAGACGCTATTTCTTTACGCGCTTCTTGTTGTTGGGTAAGGGCTTGCTGTAGCTCTGTGGGAGGGGTGTTTTTTGCAGCGAGGTCTGCCCAATAACGTTCTTGGATGTCTAACGCTGAATTAATGTGGCCAATTTCAAGTTCCCAACCTGGCTTACTAAAACGCGCAAGTGTGCTTTGATACTCTGTAATAGCGCCGTGCTGTGCTTGGAGCGTTGCAGCTTTATGTTCTTCACGCGCAAGGGCTTCTTCCGCTTCGCGTTGCCGTTGTTCACAGCTGTTAAACAAGGCTTCAAATCGAGCGTTTTCTTCTGTTGTTACTCCTTCGGTGTTTTCTTGCCACTGTTGCTGCCATTGCTTCAAACGTGCCTCATAAAGGTTATCAATGCTGCGGCGCTGATGGAGGTCAAGCTCAACTAATATAGCCTCACGAACCTGTTGTTTATCGTTGAGGAGTTCTTGCTGCGTTTGGTGTTCACGCCATTTTTCACGAGCCCACTGGTTAACACGCTTATCTTGGCTTTGCCGTTGAATGAGGCGCCAAGATTCAGGAGAAGACAGTAATTTGGCAGCTTCATAACGAGTGTTAGCATCGCGGCTTTTAGTCGCCACATGTAGCAGGCCATCATTTGAATGAAGAAAACTGAGCCGTTTAAATGCGAGCTCTTTTATTTCTTTGTTGTCTTGCTGAACAACGATTTCGGCTAAAAGGAGCGGGTTTTTTTCTGTTTTTACAGCAGCTTCTATTTCATCAGTGCGGAGCTCTGATCCAGTCAGAAGCTCTTGTAATCGGCCCTGCACAACGCTGCTCATCTGGGGCTGCTCAGCATTGAGTGTTTGTAGCAATGCCAAGTCAAGGCAGCGTTTGATCGCCGCTTCTTTTACGGCTGTATCTGGGTCGTTACAGAGGGTCGCAATAATTTCTGCGTGTTTTGCGTTTTTGGGTGATAACTGCTCGAGCGCTTGTAAACGTTGTTCTGGTTGTTGGCGTTGCCACTTAGGCTTAAATAATTGGCGAAACATAAACAGCTCCACAAAAGCAAAGGGTAAACGCCTCCTGTGTTAGGAGGCTGTCACTCGTTAAAGTGAAATTATGTATTGAGTTATTGTTGCTGCTGCAACCGGCTTTCAATGAGCGCGTCTTTTTCTTCCCAGATGGAAGTAATCCATTGCTGAAATTGTAGTCGAAAGGCCTCATCTTCTTGATAGTCGCCCATGGCTGCCCATGCAGGAATTTGTCGTTGAGTAATGATAACTTGAACATCTTTTAGCGCGCCGCCTAAGTAGGAAATAAGGTTAAGCGGTTTGTTTTGCGGGTAGATGATGGTGATGTCGAGGAGCAAAGTGAGCTTGCCACCCATGGCATTTAAAGCAAAGGCGGTGCCACCAGATTTTGGTTTAAGCAAATGTTTATAGGGCGATTCCTGGCGAGCATGCTTCTCAGGAGTGAAGCGTGTGCCCTCAAAAAAATTCATGATGGAGGTTGGGAAATAAGCAAATTTTTCACAAGCCTTTCTAGTGGTTTCTAAATCTGTACCACGCAGGCTTGGGTTACGTTCAATCTCTTCTCGCGTGTGTCGTTGCATAAAAGGGAAGTCTAGGGCCCACCATGCATGGCCAAGTAAAGGCACTTTTAGTAATTCTTGCTTAAGAAAAAATTTAAGCATAGGGATGCGGCGGTTAAGATTGTGCTGTAGAACTAGAATGTCGGCCCAGGTTTGGTGGTTGCTTGTAACAAAATACCATTGGTTTTTGTCGAGTTGCCTCTGTCCTTCCACATGAAATTTAGGGCGGCTAATGGTGGCAATAGCCAAATGGTTAATGCCCATCCAAGCTTCTGCAATTTTTACTAAACCTTTAGAAAGAGATACTTGCGCGCTTCCTGACTTGAAAATCATTTTAGCTAGTGTGAGCGCGTACAGAGGCCAAATTAAAATTAAAGTGTTAATAGACATTAGCAATAGTACGAGTGCTGCTCTTAAATAGTGAAAAACGTTCATAATTTTGAATTTTTGTAGTTAATGTGGCGGCATGCTAGCCCAAAAATATAGTAAAGTCTTTGGCGCAGCACAGATAGCTTAGCTTGCTTTGGCATTGCTCAGACGTGGGATAGGCTAACCGTATAATACAATAAATGCTACTGAGGAGTTTGCATGTCTGGTCCTTTATCCAGCTTGAAAATACTTGATTTTACCACCCTGTTACCAGGCCCATTTGGCACGCTAGTATTAGCGGATCTTGGTGCAGAAATACTTCGTGTAGAGTCTCCGACTCGGCCAGATATGGTGCGTATGATGCCGCCTTTTGTGGGTGGGCAATCTGCAGTGCACGGCTATCTTAATCGATCTAAGCGCTCATTAGGGTTAGATCTCAAACAGCCAGGCGCCAAGGAACTAATTTATGAGTTAGTGAAAGACTACGATATTGTTATTGAGCAATTTCGCCCAGGGGTGATGGATCGTTTGGGGGTAGGTTTTGAAGATTTGAAAGCGCATAACCCAAAGCTCATTTATTGTTCCATAACAGGATATGGGCAAGATGGGCCTTATAAGGACAGGGCAGGGCACGACCTTAACTATTTAGCTATTGCGGGAGTAGGTTCTTATAACGGACGCAAAGAAACCGGGCCAGCACCAATGGGTGTGCAAGTGGCGGACATTGCGGGGGGCTCTTTTCACGCTGTGATGGCCATTTTAGCTGCTGTTATTCATCGGCAAGAAACAGGTGAGGGGCAAGCCATTGATATATCAATGACGGACGCAGCTTTTAGTTTGCATGGTTTAGCCGCAGCAGAAGCATTGGTTGCCAATAAATCTCCCGAGTTAGAAAATACCTTACTTAATGGTGGTAGTTTTTATGATTATTACGCTACCAAGGATGGCCGCTGGCTTTCTGTGGCTGGGCTTGAGCCACAATTTTTACAGCGTTTTTGCGAAGCAATAGGGAAACCAGAACTTGCTAGTTATGGCACGACTTTGGCAGCAGATAAGGTAGCTGAAATGAAGGCGCTTATACGCTCTGCTATCGCAGAAGAAACACTCGAACACTGGACAGCAGTGTTTGCTGATGTAGACGCTTGTGTAGAGCCAGTGCTAACGGTGGCCGAAGCAGCCGAACATCCTCAGCTTAAAGCAAGGGAAATGGTCATAGAAGTGGCCGATAATAACGGGGAAAAACAACGCCAAGCGGCATCACCCTTTAAGTTTTCTGCTACACCACCCACTTATAAGTACGTGGGTGTGCCAGTAGGGGCACACACTGTGGAAATACTTGAAGAGTTGGGGTTGTCGAAGGAGGAGCAAGACAAATTGAAACAAACAGGGGCTGTGAGCAGCTAAAGGTAGTGTATGGGCCTAAGTATTAGGGAAGTACCACGGCTTAGCATATGGTTTTTATTGCTTATTTTTTCGCTAGAGGCTCGTACAGAGGATGGTACGAGCCCTGTTGTGGAAGAGAAAGATATACCTCTTAAAGAAATTAAAAAAATATTTAGAGAAGAAACGTCAGCGCATCCAGATGGTTATCTGTTCGATCCTGAAAGTTGGATTCATGATGAAGAAGCCAACGAGATCGTAGTGCAAAAGGAAGGGGTGGAAAAGCGTCGCTACGAGATCCCTGAAGG
>Ga0079226_10001285_pt1 | contig 19210 bp, 9 predicted proteins | sample Poulit2014_FD_76345 | JGI IMG/M metagenome (GOLD analysis project Ga0079226, IMG submission 76345) | Agricultural soil microbial communities from Georgia to study Nitrogen management - Poultry litter 2014 | ecosystem: Environmental > Terrestrial > Soil > Agricultural land | place: USA: Georgia... | reverse complement strand
GGGCCAACCACCGTTTCAAGGCCAGAAAAGACACCGAACCAGCATCGACCGCTCTCTTGCACACCGTCATCATCCATCGCCTCAAGCCACGACCAGGCCAAACAACCTAAAGACGCGGTGTTGCCCCGCCGCGCCGACGGTGGCGTCGACATCGGCGAGGTGGACTTGAGTCACATCCGGGTGGAGAAGACAGGCGAGTACGACGTCAGCCTTTCCCCCGAGGGACCCACCCTCATGCACGGATTCGGTGACGGCTCCGGTGGGGCCAAGGATGCGGACAAGTCGCTGCTCTCGGAGTTGATCGAGCGATTCAACGAGAAGTTCGGTACGGAGTTCACCGAGCAGGACGTGATTCAGCCGTTCGAGGAAGCGATGGCCGAGCCCAAGGTACGGCTGGCAGCGGTCGCCAACACTGACAAGGAGAACTTCGGGGTCGTCTTCGATGACGTCTTCGAGGACAAGATGGCCGATCACATCGACACCATTGCGGGACTGGGACGCCAGTATTTCGGTCCGGACAAGAACTTCAAGAGCGCTTTCAACAGCAGTGCCCGCAACGCCGCGTGGCGCCTGATCCGGCAACAGGAAGGCGTTATCGACGACGTTGCCTGATCAGGGCCATCCAACGTTCCCTCCTCTTGCAGTTTGGACGGAAGACTCTGGACGGTCTGCCTTCATCACCATGACACTTGTCCTGGAACTGGAACTGGAAGAACACGGACACGAGCGAGGACGTAGTGCCATCAGAGCCGATCGCCGGACGCTACGAACTGATCGATAGGATCGACAGCGGCGGTATGGGCACCGTCTGGCGGGGTTATGACGCCGTGCTGGACCGAGAGGTGGCCGTCAAACTCATCCGCCCCGACATGGTCGCCTCTCCGGAGGAAGCCGAGATCTTCGCGAAGCGTTTCCGGCGTGAGGCTCGGGTGACGGCCCGCATCGGTCACCATGGTGTTCCCCAGGTCTACGACGCCGTTCTGGACCGCTCGTTCGACCGCATGTACCTGGTGATGGAACTCGTACAAGGCGTACCGTTGCACGCCTTCATTAACCCGACCAGAGCGCTGCCCATCGCATGGGCCGCCGCGATGGCCGCGCAGATCAGCACTGTCCTGTCCCACGCCCACGCGGTGCCAGTGGTCCATCGCGATCTCAAGCCGGACAACGTCCTGGTCACCGATGGCGGCACCGTCAAGGTGCTCGACTTCGGGATCGCGGCCATCCTGCGCGCGGACGTCACCAAGCTCACTGTGTCGGGGAGTCCTGTCGGGAGCAGCCAATACATGGCCCCGGAGCAGATCAAAAATGCGCGGGTCACACCACACAGCGATCTGTACGCGCTCGGCTGCGTGCTACACGAACTTCTGTGCGGGGAACCGCTGTTCAGCGGCAGGACCGACTTCGAGCTGTGGCAGCTCCACGCGTCCGCGTCGCCACGTCCCTTGTGTGAACTGCGCACCGACGTTCCCACTGAGCTGGAACGTCTGGTCCTGGACCTGCTGAGGAAGGTCCCTGAGCAGCGGCCCTCGGACGCGTACGAGGTATACGAGCGGTTGCTGCCCTTCCTCCCAGAGCCTGGATCACCGCTGCACGTAGCGGATGAACGGCCTCCCGGTGTGCCAGACCCGACATTGATGTACCGTCGGCCCAACGTACCGCGGCCTCGTCCCGAGACGGCACCAACGGTCCCCACCCCGACTCCGGCCGACCAGGCGACCCACTCGGCCTCCGCTCTTCCCGCTCAGTTGCGTGACGCGATCAGAACAGCGGTAGCGCAGTCCGACGCGCTATTGGAGGAGGAGCGCTTCAGCCAGGCAGCAGAGGCCCTCCGGGACGTGATCGCTCCGGCCGCCGATGTGCTCGGCGCCGAAAATCCTCGCATACTGCGGCTGCGTGTTCGTCGGGCGGCAATCCTCGTCGTGGGGGGGACGTCCGCAAGGCTCTGGCTGAGTTCGACGCCTTGGCCTCGGCCTATACAAGGACAGCGGGCCCGGCCAGCCCTGACACGTTGGAATGCCGCCGCCAGGCCGCGTACTGCCGCGCCGAGCTCGGCCAGGCCACGGCGGCACTGAAGCAGTTCCGCGAAGTCCTCGACCATGTACGGATCATCGAGGGAGACGCTTCGACCACCGCGCTGGAGCTGCGCCGCAACATCGGCGTGCTACTGCTGTCGGAGAACAACACGAAGGCAGCGTGGGAAGTCCTTGAGCCCCTTCATCAGGACCTACGTCTGGTCTACGGTCCAGAACACGAGGAGAGTCAAGAAATCGGAGGCATCCTCGCCCGTCTTCGGCTTGCCGAAGACTGAGCGCCAGAAACCTGACTCCACAGCATCCGGCACGCACCAGGACGGCCCATGCACCCGCACAGCCTCTCTCCGCGCATCAGCGAACTCGGTAGCCCGGGCAAGCTGGCGCAGGATGTGGCCCTGCGCCAGCTCGGTCTCCAAGCTCCAGCACCCGTCATCGCCCAGGCCTTGGGGATCCATGGCAAGACCACCACCAAGATCGTTTCAGATGCGGGCGGCCCCAACAGCAGCTACGCCCCTGACCACGACTCTCCGTGATGATTCAACGGGATCCCGGCCTCGAATGAGCGTTACTCGGATACGCGAGCCTGCCAGTCTCGAACCCCGCACCCTGACCAGGTGTTTCTTGTTTCCGAGCGGCCTTTCTCGGCCCCTGTGGCCTGGCATCAAGGGGCTGTGGGTCCAAGTCCCGCCCTGTTCCTACTGGTGAGCAGCCTGTGCCGGACCTTCACGGTCAGATCCGTCAGTGCGCCCTCCGTGCCCCGTCACCAGGATTGACTCAACGTCCTCGGTGATGTGTGCCGCGACCTCGGCGGGACACTCGCCCAAGTAGAAGTGGCCTCCGGGGTACACACGCACGTTCACCGGACCTCGCCACCTGTCTCGCCAGCCGTTGAGGAGCTCCGGTGGGACCCCCGTGTCGGACTCACCCCCGAAAACGGACAGCGGTGTCCTCGGGCTTTCCCACCTGGAACGAGGACGCCAGGTGTCGACCACTTGCAGATCGGCTCGTATCAAGGGTTCCAGGAACCGCCACAACTCTTCGTTGTACAAGACCTCGTCGGGGGTCCCGCCCAAACCGGCCAAGCCTTGGCGCAGCTCCTCGGACGAACAAAGGTACCGCTCCTCGGAGGGTTCGCTCTCAGGGCGAGGGCTCCAGGCCGAGATGCCCAGCCACGTGGGCGCCCGTGCATCCGCTGCGGCCAGCAGATCAGCGAGTTCGTAGGTCAAGAGCCCACCCATGCTGTGGCCGAAGATCCCGTAAGGTCGGTCCAGTTCGGGAAGCAATCGGTCGTGGATCCGGTGCGCGAGCGCTTCGGCCTCACGCAGGGGCTCCGTTCCCAAAGAACGCCCTCTTCCTGGAGCGTCGACCAGGCACACGTCCCAATCAGAGGGGAAGTGTCGGACCCAGTCCATGTAGCCCAGGTGGGAGCCGCCCGCATGGTGAAGGACGAACAACCGGAAACGACCGTCGGAAATGGGCCGAGGACGCGTCAGTCCAACCCCGTGCAAGCGCTGGCTCACTGTGTCACCCCATTAGCGCGGCGGCTCTCGACCAGGGCGGACTGCTCCGCGAGGTTCGGGTACTCGAAGAGGTCGTCCAGGCTGAGTACCGGGCCGAGTCTCTCGTCGGCGAGGTCGAGGAAGCGCAGCATGACGAAAGAGTCCGCGCCCAGGTCGATCAGGTTCTCCTCGTCATTGAACTCTCCTCCACCCAGCACCTGGTGCCACAGCTTCCGTATGATCGACCGCGGATCGGCCGGGGGGCCATCCCCGTGTTCCGGCCGCGCCACGTCCTGTTTCCGAGATGGCATGGGTTCTTGCGGGGTGGCCACGAACAGCACACCTGATTCCTCCAGGCGGTCGATGATCATACGCAGACCGGTGTCTGGGGTGAGTCCGTGGGAAAAGCCGCGGGCCATGCCGGTGTCACGCCAGGTGGGCCAGGCGATGGCAAGGACTCCCGAGTCCCCATCAGTCTGGTGCCGGGTGGCCACATCTTCGAGATAGACGTTGGCCGCAGCGTAGTCGGCGGCTCCCGAGAGTGGCTTGACGGTCGTGAGCGATGAGAAGAGGACCACCCGAGCCTTTCCGGAGAAGAGCCGCACCACGTTGTTGGTGCCTTCGACCTTGGGCGAGAGGACGTACGCGGTGTCGTGGACACCACCGTCCCCGAGCCGTCCGCCCCCGGCGTGACCGGCGGTGTGGAGCACCACGTCCACTCCGCCCAGGGCTTGTTCGCAAAAACGGGACACCCGTTCCATGGCCTCTCCGTCGCAGACGTCAGCTTCAAGCCAACGGAGCGGGGAGTCGTCTGGGCCCTCTTCCGACAACTCGACGGCTTCATACCCGCGCACGGGCTGCGGTCTACCACCGCGTGCGGCCAGGACCACCGTGTCATGGGGCCTAGTGGCGAGGATCCTGTCAGTCAGCGCCGTGGCTATCCCTCCCTTGCCTCCGGTGATCAACCAGCGCAGCGCTCCTCGGCTCTGACTGGAAACCGAGACCGGAGCTTCCGGATATTCGGGAAGCCATCGACGTCCTTCACGCCAAGCGACTCGCGGGTCGGAGTGTCCCAGCTCTTCGAGGCACAGCAGGGCGAGATTCTCGTGGTCGAGTCCGGGAGGAACATCTAGGAGCGTGGCGGTGGCGCCTTCGTGTTCGGCGTTGAAGGCGTTCAGCGCTCCTGCGGAGAGGGCGGGAGAGCGGTCAGCGGTTTCGTCACTGGGTAGGGCGAGCGCGCCCACGGCCATACACAGCACACGTGTCGCGCCTGTGTGGGATACGAACTCGATGATCCTGCGGAAGCGGGTGTAGCCATCGGTCGCGGAGGACCTCGGACCGAGTCCGGACAAGTCGATGACGGTCTTCGGGGCGGGTGCGGTGAGGGAGGAGGGTTTCCGCTCGGCTTCTTCCGGAGCCAGGATCCGGACCTGGTCGAATCTCTCGGACAGCAGAGCGGCCACGGTTTCCGCGCGTTCTCCGGGCTCATCGATCAGGAGGACGGATGAGCCCGGAGGGGCAGCTCCTGCGGACTCATCGGAGGGAGACCAGCGCACTCTGTGCACTCGCGTACCATCGCTCTTCGGTGAGGGCGCTGCGACGCGCAAGGGCCAGTGACGCTCCCGGTCAAAGGTGTAGGTGGGCAAACGCAGAAGAGGGTAGCGTCCTCGCTCACCTGGAAGACGATGGCCAGGGTCGGAGACCCACCAGCGGGCTGACATCTCTGCGGCCGCGCGCTCGGAGGCCGCGGTCCCGACGGTCTGGTGGACCTCCTCAGGAGCCCTCTGCCCTCCTCGGGCCACGTCAGCCATCGCCTGCGCGGCTTCCTTCGCGGTGCGGGCGACCACCGCAGCACGATGGGGCAGTGCCCTTCTTCCGAATCGCAGGGTGCGGGCGACCTCGATGACGGAATGCTCCCCGGAACCGATGAACTCGGCCAGTGTGCGGCACTGCTCCAGAAGGGACCATTCCGTGGCCGCAGACACTGGCAGAACGTGCCATGCCCCCTCGGGCTCCGAAACACGGAGGGAATCCTCGACGGGGACGGCTTCGGAAACGATCACGTGGGCGTTGGTACCGCCGAAACCGAGCGATGTGACCCCGACGTTGACCCGGCCGTCTCGAATGACGCGCTCTTCGTTGGTGTTGACCACCAACGTGCTGGATCCGGCCAGCGCTGAACAAGGGGCAGAGAAGTTCACCTGCGGTGGGAGCTTCCTGTATCGGGCGATGAGTGCCGCTTTGATGACCCCGATGATTCCTGCGGCTGCGTCGAGGTGTCCGATATTGGCCTTGAGCGATCCAAGGCGGCAGGCGTCACCAGTACGTGCCCCGAAGACCGACTCCAGGGCCCGGATCTCCAGGGGGTCGCCCAGAGAGGTGCCGGTACCGTGCGCCTCGACGTAGTCGACGTCTTGTGGGCCGATACCCGCTCTGCGCTGCGCCAGCCTGATGACCTCGGCCTGGCCCTCGACACTCGGAGCGGTGAAACCGGCTTTGTCGCGACCGTCGTTGTTGACCGCGCTGCCACTGATGGTGGCGATGACGTCGTCTCCGTCACGAATAGCGGCTGACAGGGGTTTCAGTACGACCGCGGCGGCACCGCTGCCCCGGGCCGATCCGGTGGCGTCAGCGCAGAAGGGGCGACAGCGTCCGTCCACCGAACCAATCCCACCGGAACGATGCTGATATCCGCGTTGGCTCAGCAGTTCCAAAGCCGTTCCACCCACGACCGCGATTTCGCAGTCCCCGTTCTCCAGGGCCTGGCACGCCATGTGCAGCGCGACCAGGGAGCCGGAGCAGGCAGTCTGCACGGACATGCTCGGCCCCCGCAGGTCCATGGCGTAGGAGAGCCGCGTGCTCAAGAAGTCCGAGTCGTTGAGCAGCCAGAGGACGCTGTCATCGGCAGGGGTTTGATGACCTTCTTCGGCCATCAGTAGGTGGAGGTAGGTGTTGGTGCCTGTGCTGGCGAACACACCCACCGATTCTCCCTCCCCAGTGCGGCCAGCATCCTCCAACGCCTCCCACAGCACCTCGGAGAACATCCGGTGCTGCGGGTCCATCACGGTGGCCTCACGCGCGGTCAGGCCGAACAAGGAGGTATCCACACCCTGGTAGGAGTCATCGACAGGATGGTGTCTGAGCACGAAGCCGGGACTGTTCAGGGCCTCTTCCTGGGTCCCGGCGGCGACTGCCTTGTGCGGGGCTATGGATTGGGAGGCCTCCTGCCCGTCGACCAGCATCCGCCAGAACGCGTCAGGGCCGTTCGCGCCGGGAACACGGCAAGCCATGCCGATGATGGCTGTTTGATCTTTTCGATGTGTCACACAGACCTCTTCACTCATGCTGTTAGCGGCGCGTCTACGGCGTGCCGAAGGACGTTGGCCACCCTGGTGACCTCACAGAGACCGACCGAGGTGCCGTTGGGAAGGGACAGGACCCGCTCCGCGAGCGCCTCGGTGTTGGGCAGGGGCGCGTGTGCGGACGTCGCGCGGTAGGGGGCGAACTGGTGGCACCCCGGGGAGAAGTAGGGCCGGGTGAGGATTCCCCGCGCGTGCATGCTCCGGTTGACGTCGTCCCGGTGGATCCCCGTGGTGCCCGGGTCGATCTCGACGACTACGTACTGATGGTTGCCTTCGCCCGGGGCCTGAGGACGGACCCTCACCCCCGGTATCCCGGCGAGGGCCCGGCGGTAGGCGGCGTCGTTGCGCCGGTTGACCGAGATGAGTTCGGGCATGGCTTCAAGGGAAGTCAGCCCCATCGCCGCGCAGACCTCGGTCATCTTGGCGTTGGTTCCGGACCACAGCACCTGGCGGTCCGGAGCCAGGCCGAAGTTGACGGTGGCACGGAGGCGCTCGGCCAGGTCCGCGTCGTTGGTCACGACAGCTCCGCCCTCGAAGCTGTTGAGGAACTTGGTAGCGTGGAAGCTGAAGACCTCCGCCTCGCCGAATCCGCCGATGGGACGTCCCAGGTGGGTGTTGCCGAAAGCGTGAGCCGCGTCATAGAAGACGGGTAGGCCGGTGTCCCGGGACAGGGTGTCCAGCGCGTCGGTATCGCACGGAACCCCGTAAACATGTACGCCCACAATGCCCCGGGTCCGAGGCGTCACCAGCCGTCGTACGTGTTCCGGGTCGATCGTCGCCGTACGCGGGTCGATATCGCAGAAGACGGGGACCGCACCGATCCACTCCATCGCATGGGGGGTCGCGACCCAGGTGAAGGCTGGCATGATCACCTCGTCCCTGGGCCCGATCCCGTAGGCCTTGGCAACGACCTGGAGCCCCGTGGTCGCGTTGCAGACGGCAACGCAGTGATCGACTCCGGCGAGTGAGGCCACACGTTCCTCGAACTCCCGGACCAGGGGGCCGTTGCTCAACAGCTGCCGGTCCAGGGCATCGCTGAGCCGGTCGAGGAAGCGCTGTCGATCACCGATGTTGGGCTTTCCGACATGTATCAGTTCGCCAGGGTCGTCCGGTGCCTTCGCCATGTCTGTTCTGACTCCAGTCGCGTTGCCCGCCATGGGTCGGTGTTCGCCCGCCTCGATCGTGAGGACCCTTGCACCCTTGGATTTCCTCCCGGTTTTCGTGAGAGCGATAGCGGACGAAAACGAGGGGCACATCCCCGCGTCCTAACGTTCGTCTCGTACCAGCCACGGACGGATCGCGAAGAAGGAGCGGGTATGAGAACGGGTTCCGATGGCACTAGGGCCACGACCGGAGAAACAGCTGCCCTGCTCTTGGACGCGGCGGCCTCGTCCGCCGGCGGAGTGCGCCACGGGACCGCCCTGTACACCTACGCGGACATCATGGACACGGGCGCACCCGTGTCCGCCCGGCTCACCAAGCTGGGAGCCGCCCCCAGCACGGTGGTCGCCGTCAGCCTTCCTCCTGGTCCGCGTCTGCTGTCCGCAGTGTTCTCGGTGGTGTCACAAGGGCTCTGCTACCTGTACGTGGACCCGGAATGGCCGCGTTCCTACCAACGGGACCTACTTCGCTGGGCACGCGCCCGCTACTTGGTGACCGAGGGTGCTCCCGGGGCCAGCGGGCTGGTGTGCGAGAGAGTGGAAGCGTCGGACTCGTGGCCGGAGCCGCTGCTCCCAGAGGACACCATGTGCCTGGTCGCCACCTCTGGAACCACGGGCGTGCCGAAACTGGTGGCGATGACCCAGAGCGGGATCGCCCGCCTGGCCCGCGGAGCCGAGCCGATCGCCCTCTCCTCGTCGGACCGGGTACTGGCTCTGGCCCACCCGGGGTTCGGGGCCTCCCTGTGGGAGACGTGGGCCGCCGTCACGGCTGGTGCGGAACTGGTGGTACCCACCGAGCGCTATCACTCCCTGAGCGAACTCACCGGCACTGTGCTCGACCACTCCGTGAGTGTGGCCCACCTGTCCGCCGGGATATTTCGGCAGCTCACCTCCCAGGACCTTGACCGCCTGTCCTCGCTGCGGTTGCTGATGACCGGGGGAGACACGGTTTCACCCGCGTCCTTCACGTCGGCCCACGCCGCTTTGGAAGCGAGCATCGTGGCCTGCTACGGATGTACGGAGAACACCGTCTTCACATCGCTCTACCAGGCATCCCCGGCTACTCGGCCTGACCGGCCGCTCCCCCTGGGCGATCCGCTCCCCGGGACCGGGGTACATGTACTGGACGAGAACCTGGCCCCGGTCGAGCCCGGGGCACACGGAGAGCTGTACGTGACCGGCGATGGTCTCACCGCCGGTTACGCCAACTCCCCGGAAGCCACGGAACAGCGCTTCTTGAACCTCGCCTTGGGCCCGGGAGGGAGCAACGTCAGGGCCTACCGGACAGGTGATCTGGCTCGCCGGGACGGTCAGGGCGGGTACGAGCTGTGCGGACGTGGTGACCGGCAAGTCCAGGTGCGCGGTTTCCGCCTCGAATTGGCGGACGTGGAACTGCGCTTGTGCGCCCAGCCGGACGTCAGGGACGCCCATGTGCTCCAAGTGGTTCGGGGCGAGGAGCGCGAACTCGTCGCCTTCGTCGTCCAGGGCGGTGATGGGGGCGGCCAGGCGGCGCTCATGGACGCCCTGCGGGCAGGGGTGCCCTCCTACATGGTTCCCGACCGGATCGTCGAACTCGACTCCTTTCCACTGACCGAGCGCGGCAAAGTCGACCGGCGAGCCCTGGAACGGCTGCTGGAAGGCGGGGCCCGTGTCCCAGCCGAGGATCCGGGAAGGGAGGACACCGAACGGGTGCTACGGATCTGGACTGAGGTCCTGGAACGCACGGATCTGGGAGCGGACGATCTGTTCGGTGATAAGGGAGGCCACTCACTTCGGGCCACCCGTGTGCTGTCCCGGATCCTGTCCGAGTTCGGTGTGGACGTCAGCGTCCGCGATTTCTATAAGGATCCGACCGTTCGCGGAACGGTCCGCGCCATCGACCGGGCACGCGGAGAGGAGCGGGTATGACTCCCACGGAGTATCCGGTGAGCGTCCGGGCGACCCCCAACCAGGTACAGCTGTATTTTCTTCAGCAGCTGTACCCGGATAGCTACTTCTACAACGTGGCCTTCCGCGTCGACCTGGACGGCTCTCTCGACGCCGCGTTGCTCGCCGAGTGCGTGGAGGCCCTGGTGCGCAGGCACGAGGGCCTGCGCACCACCTTCGCTTCAGAGCCGGAGACCGGTGTGCGCCAGGTGGTGAACTCGTTGGAGGAATGGCGTGTCCTGCGGCGGAGGGCCCCCGGCCCCCGCGAACTCGTGGCCCCGCTCGCGCGGGAGGCGGCCCGGGAGGTTTTCGACCTCGAACGCGGCCCACTGGTACGGGCCCACTTGTTCGAGAGCGGCTCTCGGGAGCACACACTCGTCCTCGTCCTCCACCACATCGTGGTGGACGCGTGGTCGGTAGGGATCATGCTGGATGAGCTGGCCGCGATGTACGAGGCCGCGGTAGAGGGAGCAGAGGCCGGGTTGGCTCCGGCGGTGCCCCTCCCCGGGATCCCCGCGGACTCCCATCCCCGTGAGGAGAGGGACCTGGAGTACTGGCTGGCCACGCTCGCGGACCAGCCCGCGCTCGGGCTCTCGGACGGGCGTACCGGTCTGGAGGGCGCCTACCACCGTTTCCGGATCACCGCGCCGGTCGCCGAAGCGGTCCGTGCGACCGCCGTGCGCAACCACTGCTCCGCGTTCATGGTGCTGATGGCGGCTCTACGTCACTCACTGGGACGCCGCCTCGGCGTCGACGACCTCACCATCGGCTGCCCGACGGCCGGACGCGACACCCCGGAGGCGGAAAAGGCCGTCGGCTTCATGGTCAACACGCTGCCTGTGCGCACTGTGTTCTCCCACGACGCTCCGGCGACCACTGCCTTGGAGGCCGTGCGAGAGGCGGTGTTCGATGCCTTCGAGCACCGGCGGGCCCCTCTGGAAAAGATCGTGTCCGCTCTCTCCCCGGAACGCCAGCTACTGGCTAACCCGCTCTTCGACGTGACCTGTCAGCAGCAGAACGCGGCCGAACAGCGGCTCGGCCTGTCCGGGGTGGCGAGCCGCTTCTCCCACGTCGACAAGGGGACCTCGCAATTCGCGCTCTCCCTCGACATCTACGACGAGGGAGAGGAGATCGAATGCACATTCGAGTACTCGACGGAACTGTTCCCGGACGCTGGTGAGCTGGAGAGCCAGTACCGCCGGTCCCTGAACGAGGCATTGGGTACCTCCGTGCCCGCGGAACAGCCGCAGCGGCCCTGGGAAACAACGTATCAGGCTGCCGACGACCGCTGCCCGGTCGTCGAGCTATGCGAGCGCCTGAACCGGGCTCTGTCCTCGGACCCGACGAGAGCGGCGCTGATCACGGCCGGACGGACCTGGACCTACGGTGATCTGGCCTCAGCGGTGGACGGCGCCACCGCTGAGCTGGAGGACAGGGGCGTACGTCGCGGACACCGCGTGGCAGTGGCCGCTCCACGCTCGCCAGAGGGCGCCGTCCTGATGCTTGCCGTCCTGCGCATCGGCGCTGCGTACTGCCCCCTGGACGAACGACTGAGCGGCGCGCTCACCTCAGCCCTGCTCCGGCGGCTGCGCCCGAAAGCCGTTGTCGGGCCCTCATCCGGGGCGTGGAACGAGCTGGTCGACTCCCTGGAACCGATCCTTGATCCACCGGGGACGGCTGCTTACACCGTGCACACCTCCGGGTCCTCCGGTACCCCCTCAGCGGTCTCGGTCTCGCATGGGGCCTTCGTCCGGTACCTGGACGCTGTGCAGGAGCGCTACGGACTGGCCGAGGACGACCGTGTGCTGCATTTCGCCTCACCCGGATTCGACGTGGGTATCGAGGAGGTCGTACCGACCGTCCTGGCCGGAGGCGCAGTCGTCATCCCCTCGGAGACCTTGGCGGCCGAGCCCGAGCGCTTCCTGGACGAGGTACACGAGTCAGGTGTCACCGTCCTGAACCTGCCGTCGTCCTTCTGGCACCGCCTCACCGAGACCTTGCCGGACCGGGGGGTTCCAGGGCCCCAAGGTTCCACCCTCCGGCTCGTCGTCATCGGCAGCGAGTTCCTCCGCCCCCGGTCGGTCCTACGGTGGCGCGCAGCGGGCTTCGGCGGGGTGCGGCTGCTGCACGCCTACGGCCTGTCCGAGGGCACCGTCACGGTGGCCACCGACGACATCACCTGTGCCCCGGTCGACGGGCGGACTGAACGCCTACCCATCGGTCGTGCCCTGTCCCACGCGGAACTGACCGTGGTCGACGAGGATGGCCGCCCGGTGGCGCGAGGTGCCGTCGGCAACATCGCGCTCTCCGGAGATGCGGTACGCACACCCAGCGGTACCTCCACCCTCGTGACGGAGGACTCCGGGCGTTTTCTCCCCGACGGACGCCTGGAGATCCTCGGCAGAAGGGACCGCAGGTTCAAACGTTCCGGCGTACTGATCGATCCGGAGCGGATCGAGCGCGTCCTGACGAGCGTCCCCGGGATCAGTGAGGCCCATGTCGGCCCGGGTCCGGACGGGGCCGCGGCAGCCGTACTGGAGGTCTCTCCCCGAACCGGTGGAGGCAGGGAGCAGGTAGAGCGCACAAGGGTCACCGACTGGGCCGCCGTGCACGACGAGGAGGCGTTCAACGAACACAGTCAGGACCGGGACCCGACCCTCAACACCAGCGGTTGGATCGGATCGGTCGACCGGGAACCGCTACCCGACCGGGTCATGGTTCCCTGGGTTGCGGACGCCGTCGCCTCGGTGCGGGCCTTCGCCCCCAGGCGTATCCTGGAAATCGGTTGCGGTACCGGCATGCTCCTGTTTCGCCTGGCGCCGGAGGCCGAGCGCTACGTGGGTCTCGACGTATCACTGTCCGCACTGGACTATCTGACACGCACCATCGAGTACGACCACCCTGAAGCGGCACACGCCGAGCTGTTCCACGGAGAAGCCGCGGACCTGGCTGGCCTCGGCGTCGGGGGCCGATTCGACGCGGTCGTCATCCATTCGGTCGCCCAGTACTTCCCGAGTTCTGACTATCTCGTCTCGGTACTCCGGACGCTACGGCCGTTCCTGGCAGCCAAGGCCGTGATCCACGTCGGGGACGTGCGCGGCCTGGAGACGCGCCGGGCCCTGTACCGGGAGCAGGTACTGCATCGGTCCCCCGGCACGGGGGGAGCCACCCTGGTCGCGGGTGTGGAGGAGGCGGTCAACCAGGAGGAGGAACTCCTGTTGTCACCGGAGTTCTTCACCCGCGGTCTCGAAGGGGAGCTTTACCCCGCTGCGGTCGAGGTCTGTGCCCGACGTCCGTGGCCGGAATCGGAGCTCAGCCGGTACCGCTTCGACGCCCGCCTGTTCCACGGCGACTGGGAACAAGCGTCTCCGCCCGCAGTCGTCGAAGACCCGGCGGAGCTGGAGGCCGTCCTGCGTGAGGGCCCCGAGAGCGCGGTACTACCAGCACGACCCCACCCGCTTCACACCGAGGCACTCCTGGCCCTGACCAGGAGCTATCGAGACGCGGAGCTGACGGACCTGCTGGATTCCAGCGTTTCCGGACCCGGTGACGGAGCCGATCTGTGGCGGCAGTGGTTCACCGTGGCCGCGCGTGCGGGGTACGAGGTCCTACTGCCCTACGGTCGGGACGCGCACCACGTGGACGTGACCTTCGTCCGTCGCCGCGCACCGGGACACGAACGCCCGCCGCTGCACCGGTCCCACGAGTTGAACGGGAACCGCCGAGGCCTCCTGGCCAACCTCCCTATGCGTGCTGAACTGGCATCCCAGACGGTCGGCGCAGCCTTGGGCGAGGTCGCGGCCGGTCTGGGCCCGGACTCGGTGATCGCTTCCGGCATGGTGCTTGAACGACTGCCCCGGATCTCGGACGGTCAGGTGCTTCGTCGTCCGCTCGGTGAACTGCTGCGCCACGCCACTCCCTTCAGGAGCCCGGACGAGGGACGAAACGGGCACATGCGGGCCGATGCGCCACAGACGGATCCCCTGGTCCGCGAGTGGTGCGCTGTTCTCGGCCGGGACCTCGCCCATGACGACGACCACTTCTTCAGCTGCGGCGGCAACTCGATCCTCGCGCTACGCCTAGTGACCCGTCTGCGCCGGATCGGTTTTCGGATCACCCCAGCCGACGTCTTCCGCCACCAAGTGCTGGGTGAGCTCAGAGCGAAGCTGGACAGGTCTGCCCAACAGGAGCGCCCAAAGGAGGAACCCTCTCCTGGGACCGTCGCTGGCCCTGTGGAGCGCTCTCCCATGGCCTCATGGTTCTGGGAACAGGGCTTCCCCGAGCCGGACCTGTACCACCAGTCCGTCGTCGTGGAACTCCACCGCGCGGTGGACCCCGACCAGCTGCGTGAATACCTGGAGAAGGTCGTCGAACGGCACCCCGCCCTGAATCCGCGCACGTATGGAGAGGGCGACGCGCGAGAGACTGTGCGGTTCGTGCGGACGGAGTGCTCGCCCGAAGAGCTCGGCGGTGAGGTCGAAGCCCACCGGCATGCCCTGTCGGCTCGAGGAGGACCCGCGCTACTAGCGGTGTACAGTCCAGCGCCTGTTCAGCGGATGGTCCTGGTCGCGCACCACCTTCGCGTGGACTCGGTCTCGTGGAACCTCGTCCTAGACGACCTGGACCATCTGCTGGGCGAACAGCGGTCGGAGCCAGGACCGCCTCAGGACCCCTCCCTCTGGCTGAGTCGCCTGCGTACGGAGGTCAGCACGGACCGCGCCGAAGCCGACTACTGGCGAAAGGCCGCAGCCGATCCGGGACCGGCACTGTTCCCTGCCGGGGAAGGTCCGTCCCGCCTGCACTGGTCCTCTCGCACCCTGCTCAGCGGTGACGTGGCGGAGGCGGCCGAGCGCTCGTGCGGGGGAACTCTGGAACCTCTGCTGTTCACGGCCCTGGCCAGGGCTCTGGCGAGCTGGCGCGGGCGTGATTCAGCGACAGTCGACAGGGAGGTGCACGGCCGCGACGCCCTTGACATCGACGCCTCCGACATCGTCGGATGGCTGGCGTCCAGCCATCCTGTGCGCCTCGCACACCACCCGGACCCGTCCCGAGCGCTGACCGGCGTGCGAGAGACGATGGACGCGCTGCCCCACAACGGAAGCCGCTTTCTAGCGCATCGCTTCCTCAGCCCGACGCCGGTGCCCGAGAGCCCCGCGGAGGTGTGCCTGACGTATATGGGGCGTGCCCCGGTGTCCGGGCGCGCGTTCGGCTCGTTCCATCTCACCGGGGAGACTGCCGGACAAGACGTGCACCCCGCCAACACGTCCGTATACGCTCTGGACCTTCTCGTCTGCCATGAGGACGGGGACCTGGTCGTCCACTACGCGGTGGACACCGCGCGTGTGAGCCTGTCGGAGGCGCGTGACTTCGGTGGGCACCTCGCTCGTGCGGCTGCCGAGCTAGCGGCTCTCCGGGAGGAGGTCCCGGAGAAACTCACTCCGGCGCAGACCGGCATGCTGCTGCACAGCGTCGCACGTCCCGACTCCCTCGTCGGAGTGGAGCAGACCATCATCGACATCCGCGGCGAACTGCGCCCTCAGGGTTTCGCGGACGCCGTCGACCGTCAGGTCGCCCGGTACGACCTGACCCGTTCCAGCTTCCACTTGGACCAGGACCGAGCCGTCCGCCGCGTCCACCACGAGGTGTCGGTTCCCGTGGAGACGCATGACCTCTCCCACCTGAGCCGTACCGAACAGGCCCGCCTGATCCGGGAGGCCGCTGCCGAGGACCTGGAGGCGGGCGTGGACCCAGGATCGGCACCGCTTATGCGCTGGTCTCTCTTCTTCTGCGGAGAGGGGAGGACGACTCTGGTGTGGACACACCACCACCTGATTCTCGACGGGGAGGGAGCGTGGCGCTTCCTGGGGGAGGTCTTGGCCGACACGGACCAGCCCTCGGCCGGACGTACACCCGCACCCTCCTTCTCGGAGTTCGTGCGCTGGGACGCCGCCCAGAACTCACGGGAGGCGTACGAGCACTGGGTAAAGCGCCTTGACGGACTCGACGGTCCCTGTCTCCTGTTCCCGGGCGAAGTCCTGCCCAGCGCCACCGGACACGGCCTGGACACGGTACGCCGGCCTCTGAACCTGACCAATCGGGTGGCGGCAGCGGCTCGAGCCCTGCAAGTCACCTCCGGGACCATCCACCTGGCGGCCTGGCTGCTGCTCGTCTCCCGGATGCGCGGACATGCGGACGTAGTCTGCGGGACGACCACCTCCTACCGGTCGGAGGAGGACACATCAGTCCAGACGGTGGGGATGCACACGGCGGCCGTTCCGGTCAGGGCGAAGGTGCGCCAGGAAGCCACTCTCGGCGCGTGGGTCAGGGATCTCCAGGGGTCCGTCGCCGGGGACCTGTTCTTCTCCCGTATCGGCCCTGAGTCGCTCGCCAGAGCCTCAGGTATCGCCGGTCCCCTGTACGACACGCACTTCCTCTACCAGAACTACCCGAGGACGGTGCCCGCTGGCCTCGGCACGCGGATCGCCTCCGCCCGCACTGTGACCAGGACTGGTCTTCCGTTGACCCTGTCGGTGGAGGAAAGCTCGGAGGACGGGTCCTCCCGGGTGGAACTCGTCCACGATGACACGGTGGTCGGGCGAGGCGAGGCCGCACGCCTGTTGGACCACTACCTAGCGACGGTCGAGCGGATCACCGACTCCCCGGACACGGAGGTGCGGCGTCTGGAAGCCGTCGACGCGCCCGGAGGCCGTCGCACTCCGCCACGGGACGGCGACGGCACCGCGGTCCCGGCAGGCAGCGGGGTGGAGGAGGCCGTCAGCATGGTCTTCGCTGAACTACTCGGTCTGGACGAGGTCCCCGCCACGACGCCCTTCTTCGACATCGGCGCACGCTCCATCGTCCTCGTCCAGGCCCACAGCGAGCTCCAGCGGCGCTTCGGCACCGAGCTCCCACTGACCCACCTCTTCGAGTATCCGACGGTCCGCGCGCTCTCGGAGGCTCTGGGCCATGCTCTTTGAACCATTTCGGACCAGCGTCTACCGGGCTGCCGACGCGGTGTGCGCGTGCTCGTGCGGCACGGACAAGCTAAACGCCGTGCCCCGTCTCGCGAGAGGCTGCCCGCAAGAGCCGCCCGTTGGTCCAAGAAGCTTCGAAACGCCTCTAAAGGACCGGACCGCATCCGTTCCCGAGGGAAGCACAAGAAAGGAAGCACACATGAGTGACACGACAAACGGCCAGCCGTGGACCCCGGGTGGTTTCGCCTACTGCGAGATCGCCGTGGGCAACGCCGACCACGCCGCTGACTGGTTCCGGGACCGGTACGGTTTCCAGTTGCGTGAGAACGGGCCCGAGGACTGGAACAAGACTCCGGGGGAGCGGTCACACGTCCTGGGACAGGGAGGCGTGACCCTGGCAGTAACCGGTGCTCTTCGGCCCGAGAGCCCGGTGGCCGACTTCGTCCGGGCGCACGGCGACGGCGTCCGCGATGTCGGATTGGCCGTCGATGATCCCGAAGACGCCTTTCACCGGGCGGTTCAACGCGGCGCTTCGCCAGGGGCAGCGCCGTTGTCCATCGACGTTCTGGGGGCCTACACCTACACGTTCGTGGCCGAGGCGGACGGACCGGTCCAGAGCGGGGGGCCGTCCTCCCTGTCGTCCATCGACCACCTGGCATGCGCTCTGGAATACGGCGACCTCGACCGGTGGGCGGACTTCCACGTGGACGTGCTCGGTTTCGATATCCTGATGAAGGAGACCACCGACACCGGGCGGTCGAGCATGCACAGCATCGTCGTGCGCGACCCCCGGTCCGGCGCGACCCTGACCTTCGTCTCCCCTGGTGCCCCCGGCGACCGCAGCCAGATCAGTGAGTTCCTAGAGCACAACGGTGGGCCCGGCGTGCAGCACGTGGCCTTCGCCAGCGACGACATCTGCCAGGCCGTCGACCGGTTCACCGACTCGGGGGCGGAGTTCCTCCGTGCTCCGGCCGCCTATTACGAAGTACTCGACCAGCGGGTTCCCGCACTGAGCGGAGAGATCGGAAGGCTTCGCGACAGGTCGATCCTGGCCGACCAGGACGAGAGCGGTGAACTCCTCCAGATCTTCACCCGCCCAGTGTCCGGGCGCCCCACCCTCTTCTTCGAGGTGATCGAACGCCGCGGCGGGTCCAAGGGGTTCGGGGCTGGGAACATCAAAGCGCTCTTCCAAGCAGTGGAAGCCGAGCAACTCCGCAGGGGGACCCTGTGACGGCTGGTGCCGCCACCGCAGCGGACGCGGCCTGGCTGGCTGGGCTGCATGACATCTCCCTGTCCAGGATCTTGCACGTCGTCGTCCGACTCGGTGTGCCCGACACGCTGGCCAACGGTCCCCTGAGCCTGGACCAGTTGGCCGAGCGCTGCGGAGCGGCGCCTGACGGCCTGGCCAGAGCTCTGCGACCGATGGTCGGTCTGGGAGTCCTCGCTTTGGATGACGGGGGCTACCGCATCACCGATACGGGGCGGCTCCTGTGCCGGAGCTCTCCTGAGAACATCGCGGCCGAACTGGGCCTCCAAGCCGAGTACCTTGCCATGGCCGAGATCGAGGAGACCGTACGCACTGGCCGGTCCGCGATGACCGGACAGGGCGGCTTCTACGCCGTGATCGATCGGGACCGCGAATGGGCCGAGACCTTTCGCGACGCGTGTCTGAGCCGTTCCCTAAGGACATTCGGCTCCCTGGTCCGCGAGCACGATTGGTCCGGGTGCGAGCGCCTGGTGGATGTGGGAGGCGGTTTGGGCCACCACTTGGAGGCGGCGTTGGAAGCCGTGCCCGGAGCACGGGGGGTGCTGCTCGAACGTTCCGCCGCAGTCGCTCTGGCAGAGAAACGCAGCTGGGCGGACAGCGTCGCGGAGCGGGTGGACTTCCTGACAGCGGACTACCTGTCCGGGGCACTCCCGAAAGCGGACACTGCCATGCTCATCAACATTCTGCACAACCTCACTGACCAGGAGTCCGGGGCTCTGGTGGCGCGTCTGCGCGATTCGGGGGTCCGCCGGCTGGTCATCGGCGAGTACGTGCTATCCGACTCGCCAGCGGACTTCCACCCGGGAGCCGCAGCCGATGTGTGGATGTTGGTGGCGGTGGGCGGCCGGGAACGGACCCGAGGCGAGTTCACCGGTTTGCTCGCCGACGCTGGGTGGTCCGTCTCCGGTATCAGAGAGGACCCCCGTACCCGTGGCTCACTCATCGACTGCCACCCGGCTGCCTGAGGTAATTCACCACACCCAGAG
>Ga0079226_10001284_pt1 | contig 19212 bp, 22 predicted proteins | sample Poulit2014_FD_76345 | JGI IMG/M metagenome (GOLD analysis project Ga0079226, IMG submission 76345) | Agricultural soil microbial communities from Georgia to study Nitrogen management - Poultry litter 2014 | ecosystem: Environmental > Terrestrial > Soil > Agricultural land | place: USA: Georgia... | reverse complement strand
TGGTCCACAAGGGTTACTAATGATGCAATGATCGCCATTTGCACGATAATACGGATACTATTTGGAATATAGTTACGGATACAAGAAATAAAGAAACTTGAAAATGCCGTTACTAAACTTACTGCGATTGCCATTACCACCGCAGTTTCTAATTTTGTCGTTACCGCAAGTGCTGAACAGATCCCCAAAATTTGCAATGCAATTGGGTTGTTGTTCACGATTGGAGATAACAATAATTTTTTCATATTTGCATTAGCCATTAGTTAGCCTCCGCTCTAAGTTTATCTAAATACGGCCCAAAACCATTACGTCCAAACCAGTAATCGAAAGAACCTTGAACGCCTTTCGTGGTTAATGTCGCACCAGAAAGCCCATCAATACCGTGTTCTTTGTCTGCTGACGCACCTTTACCAATTTTAATGGCCACTTGATCTTGTGCATTAAAGAGTTTTTTACCCACAAAGTATTTCTGCCAGTTTGGATTAGCGATTTCGCCTCCTAAACCTGCGGTTTCACCTTGTTCATAGTAAGTAATCCCTTTAATGGTATTTGCATCTGGCGCAACAGACACAAAGCCATACATCACAGACCACAATCCTGTACCATAAATTGGTAACACGATTTGTGAGGTTTTGCCTTGTGCATCTTTCACTAAATAAACCTCAGCATATTTTGCCCGCACTTTAATGCCAGCTTTATCTTCTTCAGGTTTAATTGCTACGCTTTCTGCAGGATCTTTTACCGCAACACGTGCATCAAAGTTTTTGATGTCGCTCACATAATCACCCGTTGCAAGATCCACAATTTTCGGCTCAATGTTTTCTGCATAAAGAGCTTTAATTTCTGCACCTTTTGCTTTAGCCGGTAATAATCCCGCCACACTGAGAATGTTTTTCTGTTTATCTAATAATTTTTGCTCATTTTGCGTCGGTTTTAAACCTACTGCCGCACTTGCTACGATAATTGAGCAAACTAAGCTGACTAAAACAACAACAAGGATTGTTCCGCCAACACTATCTTTATTAAACTTAGCCATTGCGCGCTCTCCGACGTTTGATATTTGCTTGAACAACCAGATAGTCAAAAATTGGGGCAAATAAGTTAGCTAATAAAATGGCTAACATCATACCTTCAGGATAAGCAGGATTTACCACACGAATAAGTACTGCCATTGCACCAATTAATGCACCGTACAACCATTTTCCTTTATTTGTGAATGAAGCGGATACTGGGTCTGTTGCCATAAACAACATACCTAAAGCAAATCCACCTAATACTAAGTGCCAGTACCAAGGCATTGAGAACATTGGATTAGTATCTGAACCGATTAGATTGAATAGGCAAGAAGTCACAATCATACCAATCATTACACCGGCAATGATACGCCAAGAGGCGATACGTGCGAAAACAATTACTGCTGCACCGATGATTAATGCAAGTGTAGAAACTTCACCGATTGAACCTGGAATGTTTCCTAAGAAAGCATCCATCCATTGAATTGGTTGTCCGGTAGTTACCTGTTTTAATGCACCTTCACCGCCTACAGCCCATTGAGAAAGTGCGGTCGCACCTGAAAAGCCGTCAGCAGCAACCCAAACGGAATCCCCTGAAATTTGTGCCGGATAAGCAAAGAATAAAAACGCACGACCCGCTAATGCCGGGTTCATAAAGTTTTTACCAACACCGCCGAACACTTCTTTCGCGACCACAACCCCGAATGTAGTTGCTAACGCAGCCTGCCACAATGGTAATGTAGGAGGTACGATTAATGCCAATAGGATAGAAGTAACGAAGAAACCTTCATTAATTTCGTGTTTACGCACAGTTGCAAATAACACTTCCCAGAAACCACCAACCACAAAAACGGTTAAATAAATTGGTAGGAAGAAAATTGCACCTAATACCATTTTAGCCAATACACCGGCATCCGGTGAAACAACACCAAATGCGTTTGCTAACGCAAAATGCCAATCATTATTGACGTTTTGTGCCAAATTTTGTGCAAAATCACCGACACCTAACGCCAAAATAGATTGTGCACCCACGTTGTACATACCGTAAAACATTGCTGGGAAAAGTGATAACCACACTAATACCATCATTCGTTTTGAATCTAATGCATCACGTACGTGAGAGGCTTTTTTCGTTACTGTTCCCGGTGTATATAAGAATGTTGCGGTTGCTTCAAATAATGAATACCACTTCTCATACTTTCCACCAGGCAAAAAAGCAGGTTCTATTTTCTCTAAAAAATGTTTTAAACCCATTTTTAACCTTCCTTCTCGATCTTATCTAATGCTGCACGCAACATTGGACCATACTCGTTTTTACCCGGACATACAAAGGTACAAAGCGCTAAATCTTCTTCATCCAGTTCCAAGCAACCTAACGCCTGTGCACTGTCGGTATCGCCAGCACTTAAATCACGCAATAACAATGTCGGGATAATATCTAACGGCATAACACGTTCATAAGTACCAATTGGCACCATTGCACGGTGTCCGCCATTTATTGCGGAAGTAAATTTGAACAATTTATGTCCAAAATGACCTAGTACGGTACGAGTAATAGAGAATTTATTTGAGCCTGGTGAAATCCAGCCTAAAAACTCTTTTTCACGTCCTTCTGCAATTACAGAAACCTGTAACGCATAACGTCCTAAATAATTAACCGGAGCCACTGCAGTGTGTCCATTCAACACAGAACCGGAAATAACACGATTCTCGCCGTCAGCCAATTCACCTGCGGTAAGTTCATTTAAGTTTGCACCTAAACGGGTACGTACCAAACGTGGATTTTTGACTTGAGGACCGGCTAAAGAAACAACGCGATCAACATATAATTCACCGGTGGTGAATAATTTACCAATCGCAATAACATCCTGATAATTGATATACCAGACAAATTTACTAATGCTCACAGGATCAAGGAAATGAATATGAGTTCCGCTTAAACCTGCCGGATGTGGGCCGGAAAACTCTTCTACCTGAACATTGCTCGCATTAATTGTTGGAATTGATGTGCCTGCTGCTTTACAAACAAACAGTTTACCTTCATTTAAACGACTTAATACGGTTAAACCGTTTTGGAAAGCTTCCGCATTTTCTTTAATGATAAGCGCAGGTTCAGCGGCTAATGGATTAGTATCCATCGCATTAACAAAAATAGACGACGGTTTGCTGTCAATTGCAGGAATTTTACTGAACGGACGGGTACGCAATGCGGTCCATAAACCGGATTCGACTAAGTTTTGTTTCACTTGTTCGACAGTTAAATTTGCCAACTGCTCAATGCTATATTTTGCAAAGGTCATTTGGCTTTCGCCTTCTAACTTAATCACAACAGATTGTAAAACACGCTTAGCACCACGATTAATCGCAGTTACCGTTCCTGATGCCGGGGCGGTAAAGACAACGCCTGGATTCTTTTTATCTTCAAAAAGTACCTGACCTTTCTTAACAACATCACCCTCACGCACCTTCATCGAAGGACGCATACCAACATATTCTTCGCCAAGTACGGCAACTTCTGTGATGGCAGCTCCATCGTGGATTACTTGTGCTGGCTTCCCAGCAATAGGAAGATCCAAGCCTTTCTTAATTGTAATCATATCGTTTGCACTACTTTTTCGTTGGGTTAAACACAACAATTACCGTAATAGAGTAGGGATTACGGTAATCTCTCGTTTGAGTAGTTTCAAGCGAATCATCATTCTTAAGCGATATAAGTTCGGTCAAAACTTCTATAAAAACAAATAGATAATTTTCCCCAACACGCCAAGATACATAATTACACTGTCCACTTAATTTTAAAACTCAAATCTGTATACTCCTTGTTCAGGTTATAAATCATAACCAAAACAATGATTTAAATAATCAGTCATACTATTGGATTAGGAGTGAACAAGGATATTTAAAACGGCTTATTGTAACCAAAAGCCCCCCTTTAATTCCAGTAAATGACTGCTTATTTTTAATAAAAAATGTGAAAATTTTGATATATTTCAATAAAAAATAACTGATTTTTTATTTATAAATCAAATAAATACTACTTTATAAGTATATTACTCACCAACACCCATACAATTTGGTGAATTTGGCACTTGTTGTAAAGATTTCCATTCTTCCGGATCATACAAATGCAACGCCAAAGCGTGCACACCGTCCGCCAACTGCTGTGCCAATAGTTGGTAAACCAAACGATGACGCATTACTGCCCGCATTGCTTGAAAACGTTCACTGACAATAATTAATTTAAAATGTGATTCATCTCCCTTCCCGGAACTATGCATATGGCTTTCATTAATAATTTCTAAATGAAGAGGAGATAATTCTTGTTGTAATAAAACCGTCATCTGTTGCTGTCTGTTCATAAAAACTCCTAAAAGTAACGATCTTCTGCGAATTACAGAATATTTTTCGCTAAAATATGATTATTCTTTTTGCTGTATAGAGGATAATTTACTTTGACTATTGATGATTTTTGTATGAATATTCGCTATTTTATAGCGATGTTTTCAACTTCTCAAACTGATAACTAATGAAATAGGACTTTATTATGTATAAATCATTAAAACGTTTCTCTTCCGCCTGCGTTGTTGTTGCCGGTTTTCTGCTTGCCGCGTGCCAAGCACCGCAAAATACCATCACTTTCACACCGCCGGCAGCGGTCGGACCATTTAATGCACAAAACCAAAACAGCAGCGTAAGCGTTGCTTCTCGCGATCTTCGCGGCAATCAAACCGTTTCTCAATATACTTATGATGGTCAACTTTATCCGATCTTTGCTCAACCAAGCATTGCTGAAGTGTTTCAACAAGCATTACAACAAGATCTGAACAGTAAAGGTTTCCGTATTCTGCCAAATAACGCTCCAGCCGTAGTAACAGTTAACGTGAAACAATTCTATGCTAATGTAAACCAAGGCAATGTTCGTTATAAAATCGATGCTTCCGTACAGCTAACTATTCAAGTACAAAGCGCAAAAGGCGAATATAGCAAAAATATTGAAACTCACCGTTCTCAAGAAGGGGCTTTTGGTGCCAAAACACCTGAAATCCAAAAAGTGTTAAATCAGGCATTCACCGATGCGATTAATGGCATTTATCAAGATCAAGATGTTTCCAACGCCATTATTCGCCTAACTCACTAATAAAAAATTCCCTTATTCCATCTGGGATAAGGGAATCTCTCTATTTCAAAACAATCTGTTAGCTTCTTAAACTTGTAACTAATTCAACTGCCTCTTTGGTTAATTGAGTGACTTTAGCCCAATCACCGGCTGCAACTGCATCATTAGGAATCATCCAAGAACCACCGACTGTTTTAACACAATTCACTGCCACATAACTTGCCACATTTTTTGGTGATACCCCACCGGTCGGACAGAAACTTAATTGTGGTAATGCTGCTGAAATAGCTTTTAAGGCTGCCGCACCACCATTAATTTCCGCCGGGAAAAACTTAACATAAGAATATCCCAACTCTAATGCTTGCATCATTTCTGATGGCGTTGCCGTACCCGGAATTAGTGGGACTTCACGTTCAGCTGCGTGTTTTAATAGTGCTGGTGTTGCGCCCGGAGAAATCACAAATTTTGCGCCTGCCGCCACCGCCTGATCATATTGTTCAGCCGATAATACAGTTCCTGCACCAACCAATGCATCCGGAACTTCTTTACTCAATAATTTAATTGCATCCAATGCTACTGCACTGCGCAATGTGATTTCAAAAACATTAATACCGCCCGCTTGCAATGCTTTTGCCATTGGTAAAGCATCTTCCAGTTTCTTAATCACCATCACTGGAATAACAGGAGAAGCACTGAAAACATCTTTCGGATCTAAATTCCAATTCATCGTAAATTCCTTTTGTTGTGAAAAATAAAAAAGCGTTTCAAAATTAACACAAGGCAATAAAAATTTATACTAGAAAACCACTTTTTTTGAATTCAGGTCAAAATTGTGGCTTCTTAAGCTAAGAAACCAGCGTCATTATTTTTTATGATCAAAGCCAAAATAAATTACAGCTCACTAACAAACCGACTCCAATAAAAAATAAAAGGAAACAGATTATCCCCTGTTTCCTCTTTATTTTACTTATTCAATAATTATGCGTTACAGAATGTTTTCAAATTCCTCGAATACCTGCTGTGGCCATACGCTGGACTGCACTTCACCAATATGTTTTTTGTGCAATAAGAACATTACCATACGGGATTGACCGATACCGCCACCAATGGTTTGTGGCAATTTGCCATTAATTAAATCTTGGTGCCAAGAGAATTTTAAACGATCTTCATCGCCGGTAATCGCTAACTGACGGCGTAATGCGGCTTCATCTACACGAATACCCATTGAAGAGAGTTCAAATGCAGTGCCTAATTCTTCATTCCACACTAAAATATCGCCGTTTAAGCCCTTGTAATCGCCCTCTGATACGGTTGTCCAGTCATCATAGTCAGGCGCACGCACATCGTGTGGTTTACCATCAGACAATTTTCCCCCGATACCGATTAAAAAGACTGCACCGTACTCTTTGCAAATCGCATTTTCGCGTTGTTTATCTGTCATCCCCGGATAACGTTGCACAAGATCTTCAGTATGAACAAAAGTGATCTCTTTTGGTAAAGTGGTAGCAATATGGAAATGTTTTTCTACTAAAGCTTCGGTTTCACGGATCGCACGATAAATTGAACGGACAGTATCTTTTAAGTAATCCAATGTACGTAATCCTTCCGGAATAACGCGCTCCCAGTCCCATTGATCAACATAAACAGAGTGAGTACGATCTAAAGAATCTTCATCCGGGCGCAATGCTTTCATATGTACAAACAGCCCTTCACCCGGTTTAAAATCAAAACGACCTAAGGTATGGCGTTTCCATTTCGCTAAAGAGTGGACAACCTCAAACACTTCACCTTCAATCTGTTTTACTTTAACCTGCACCGCTTTCTCTTTTCCGGAAAGGTTATCCTGAATACCGTTTCCCACTTGGCTGAGAATCGGCCCTTGTACCTCAACCAAGCCTAAATGTTCTGCTAATTTTTCAGTAAACGTGTTTTTAACAAAGCTAATTTCTTGTTGTTGTAAAATAAATGATTTTTTCATAATAAATGCTCTTTCTTCTTTTGATTCCATACACACATAATGCAAAGCATCACGTTTGAATGACGTGTATTATTCAATAAATAACAAATTTCGCAAAAACATTATTGTATTTGAGATAAATTAATTAGAATTTATTTAAAAAATAAAGATTTTTTTAGATTTTTTCTAAATTAGAGCTTTTCGGCGTGATGAATAAGGACAAATCGCTCCCACAATTCATCCTGAGATTCTCGATGAGCCGGATCAGGAATAATACAACTGCTGATCGGGCACACTTTCTGGCAAGTTGGTGTTTCATAATGCCCTACACATTCTGTACATAGCGCCGGATCAATCACATAAATCTCTTCACCAACAGAAATTGCATTGTTCGGGCACTCCGGTTCACACATATCACAGTTTGTGCATTTATCCGTAATTAATAATGCCATAAATTCGACACTCTCTCCCTTTCACTTTCGTTTAAAAATCGGTTATTGTACACTGTTCGTCCATATTTTTATAACCGCTTTTTAAGCGATTTATTTTATTCACAAAAATAAATCAAACATTAATCAAATAATTTTGATCTAACCCACGCTTTTATCACAATGAGCTGCTATAATAATCGCATTATTTGGATTCAGAAATCACTCCTATTTAACTTTATAAGAGGGCTTAAAATGTCAGTAATTAAAATGACCGATCTCGATCTTGCAGGTAAACGTGTTCTTATCCGTGCGGATTTAAATGTTCCTGTTAAAGATGGCAAAATCACCTCTGATGCACGTATTAAAGCATCATTACCGACAATTAAATCAGCATTGGAACAAGGTGCGAAGGTGATGGTAACTTCTCACTTTGGTCGTCCTACCGAAGGTGAATACAATGCTGAATTTTCATTACAACCGGTTGTTGACTATTTAAACAGTCTTTTAGATGTTCCTGTTCGTTTGGCAAAAGATTACCTTGATGGTGTTGAAGTTGCTCCAAATGAATTGGTTGTATTGGAAAATGTGCGCTTCAACAAAGGTGAAAAGAAAGATGCTGACGATTTAGCACAAAAATATGCAGCACTCTGTGATGTATTTGTAATGGATGCATTCGGTACTGCACATCGTGCACAGGCTTCTACTCACGGTGTTGCAAAATTTGCCCCTGTTGCTTGTGCCGGTCCATTGCTTTCCAACGAATTGGATGCTTTAGGTAAAGCATTGAAAAATCCACAACGTCCGATGGTAGCAATTGTTGGTGGTTCTAAAGTTTCCACTAAATTAACCGTTTTAGATTCTCTTTCAAAAATCGCAGATCAGCTTGTTGTCGGTGGTGGTATTTCTAACACCTTTATCGCAGCACAAGGTAATAATGTCGGTTTATCACTTTACGAAAAAGATTTAATCCCTGAAGCACAACGCTTAATGGCAAGCTGCAATATCCCTGTTGCTACTGATGTTCGCGTTGGTAAAGAATTCTCTGAAACTGCAACTGCGACTGTAAAACCAGCAACAGAAGTACAAGATGATGAAGAAATTATGGATTTAGGTGATGAATCTGCACAAAAACTTGCGGAAATCATTCGTAATGCAAAAACTATCCTTTGGAATGGTCCTGTCGGCGTATTTGAATTCCCTAACTTCCGTAAAGGAACTGAAATCGTAGCACGTGCTATTGCCGAAAGTGATGCCTTCTCCATTGCGGGCGGTGGCGATACTTTGGCTGCGATTGATATGTTCGGTATTGCCGATCAAATCTCTTATATTTCCACCGGTGGCGGTGCTTTCCTTGAATTTGTTGAAGGTAAAGTGTTACCGGCTGTAGAAATTCTTGAACAAAGAGCAAAAGGTTAATTATCGTTTTTTAGAAGGGTGAATATCCCCCTTCTTCTTCACTAAAAATAGGAAAATACTATGTCTAAAATTTTTGATTTCGTAAAACCTGGTGTATTAACTGGTGATGAAGTACAAAAAGTCTTTGCTTTCGCCAAAGAAAATAACTTTGCTATTCCTGCAGTAAACTGTGTTAACTCTGATTCTGTAAACGCGGTTTTGGAAACTGCTGCTCGCGTTAAAGCACCGGTCATTATTCAATTTTCTAACGGTGGCGCTTCATTCTATGCCGGTAAAGGCATCAAATTAGCTGAAGGACAACGTGCTGATGTGCTTGGTGCTATCGCCGGTGCAAAACACGTTCACGCATTGGCTGAACATTATGGTGTTCCAGTTATCCTACATACCGACCACGCAGCGAAAAAATTGCTTCCGTGGATTGACGGCTTACTTGAAGCCGGTGAAAAACATTTCGCAGAAACAGGTAAACCTTTATTCTCTTCTCATATGCTAGACCTTTCAGAAGAGCCATTAGAAGAAAATATCGAAATCTGCAAAAAATATCTTGCGCGTATGGATAAAATCGGGATGACTCTTGAAATGGAACTCGGTATTACCGGCGGTGAAGAAGATGGTGTTGATAATTCAGATCGTGACCCTATGGATCTTTATTCTAAACCGGAAGAAATCGATTTAGTTTACACAGAATTATCAAAAATCAGTTCACGTTTTACCGTTGCAGCAGCATTCGGTAACGTACACGGTGTATACAAACCAGGTAATGTAAAATTAACTCCGGTCATCTTGAAAAAAGGTCAGGACTACATCAAAGCTAAACACGGTTTAAGCACAGATAAGCCGGTTTCTTATGTATTCCACGGTGGTTCAGGTTCAAGCCACGCTGAAATCCAAGAAGCAGTTTCTTACGGCGTAGTTAAAATGAATATCGACACAGATACTCAATGGGCAACTTGGCACGGTATTTTAGAATATTACAAGAAAAATGAAGCTTATTTACAAGGTCAATTAGGTAACCCTGAAGGTCCTGATGCACCGAACAAAAAATTCTATGACCCACGTGTTTGGTTACGTAAAGGCGAAGAGTCAATGTCAAAACGCTTAGAACAGGCATTTGATGACTTAAATTGCCGCGACGTACTATAAGTTTATAAGCTATAAATAATAACGTTATATATATTCCTCAACCTAAATTTTGCCCCTGATTTTCAGGGGCATTTTTTCTTAAACGTATGAGCCACTCAAAAACAACATTAAAGCGGATCACATTTACTTTTTTATTAATGGCATTTTTAACCGGTATCGGTTCAGCATTTCAATTACCGGTAATGAGCCTCTTTTTAGCAAAAGAAGTGCACGTCTCCCCTTTTGCGGTAGGCTGCTTTTTTGCAGTAAATGCTTTTGTCGGTATTATTCTTGGACAAATTATCGGCTATTTTTCAGATCATCTAAAAGATAGACGTTTGCTTATTTTTGGTTGCAGTTTAATGGCTGCCGTCGGATATGTCATTTTTGCATTCAGTCGTAACTATTGGGTGTTGCTTACATTAGCAGTAACACTTTTTGGATTAGGTTCTGCCTCTAATCCACAGATTTTCGCCTTTGCCCGTGAATACGCCAACCGCAAACAACGACAAGCAATTATGTTTATGACCATAATGCGCGCGCAAATTTCTCTCGCTTGGATTATCGGGCCGCCTCTCGCTTTTTGGCTAGCCATTAATAAAGGTTTCACTTTTTTATTTTTAATTGGTGCCATAGTATTTTTGTTAAGTGCTTGTTGCGGACGTTTTTTCCTGCCAAAAATCCGCCATAAAGAAAAGAACATTAAAAAAACAGCAAGTTCTCAATCTCCTCAAGAAAATCGAACCGCTATTATTTATCTGTCCGCAGCGTTGGTTATCATTTTTAGCTGTAATAGTATGTATTTGATTAATATGCCGCTTTATCTTACTAATCAATTACATTTACCTGAAAATTTAGCAGGAATTTTAATGGGAACTGCCGCCGGATTAGAAATCCCCATTATGCTACTTGCAGGATGGCTAAATAAATATATCGCTAAAAAACGTTTAATGACGATAGCGATTTTATGCGGTGTAATTTTCTATCCATCACTTTTAGTTGTTACTTCTGACTGGGGATTATTGTTATTGCAATGCTTAAACGCCGGCTTAATCGGCATTGTTGCAACAATAGGAATGGCTTATTTTCAAGATTTAATGCCGACTAAACTCGGTACAGCAACAACATTATTTACTAACAGTGCCAAAAGTAGTTGGATTTTAGGCGGCCCATTAGCAGGCGCTATCGGTGGGATTTATAGTTATTACGACACTTTTTATTTCTGTTCCGCACTTATCCTTATCGCATTATTCTGTTTATATAAAGTACGAAATGCCTAAAAAAAGAGGTTGCTCCTGGCAACCTCATAATTTTTATTTATCTGTAAATCGTTCAATTCTTGCGCCTAACGCTCTCAATTTTTCTTCAATATGTTCATAACCACGATCAATGTGATAAATTCGATCAACGATGGTTTCTCCCTGTGCAATACAACCGGCAATCACTAAACTTGCCGATGCTCGCAAATCTGTCGCCATAACTTCAGCGCCGGATAAATGATCTACACCGTGACATATTGCTGTATTCCCTTCGATCTCAGCTTTAGCACCCATCCGAATCAGCTCCGGAATATGCATAAAACGATTTTCAAAAATCGTTTCCGTAATAATCCCTGTTCCGTTCGCCACCATATTTAATAAGGTGAACTGAGCTTGCATATCAGTTGGGAATCCCGGATGTGGGGCTGTTCTGATATTAACTGCTTTAGGGCGCTGCCCTAACATATCCAACGTGATACTGTTTTCCGTTACATCAACTTGGGCACCTGCTTCACGTAATTTTTCAATGACCACTTCTAAAGTATCCGCACGAGCTCCCAAACATTCGACCCTACCACCGGATACTGCTGCTGCCACCAAAAATGTTCCGGTTTCAATACGATCAGGTATGACCGTATGTTCACAACCAGCAAGGCGATCCACACCTTCAATTGTAATCATATCCGTACCGGCACCTTGAATGTTAGCCCCCATCTTATTCAAAAATTCAGCTGTATCAACAATTTCAGGTTCTCTGGCTGCATTTTCAATGACCGTTTTTCCTTTTGCCAAAACTGCTGCGGTCATAATAGAAATGGTGGCGCCGACACTGACTTTATCGATAACAATTCTTGCACCTTGTAAACGAGCAGGAACAAACGATTTCACATAACCGTCTTCAAGCAAAATTTTTGCACCCAATTTTTCTAATCCGGAAATATGGAGATCAACCGGCCGTGCCCCAATGGAACAACCGCCCGGCAAAGAGACTTGCCCCTGATTAAAACGTGCTGTTAATGGCGCCAATGCCCAAATAGACGCTCTCATCGTTTTAACTAGTTCATATGGGGCAACAAAATTACTCACATTACTCGCATCAATACAAATAGTCTGCTCGCCACACCAATCAGCTTTAATACCTAACTTACGCAAAATCTGTAAAGTAGTTTCTATATCACGTAGCCGTGGTACATTATGCAGCGTAACAGGTTCTTCCGCTAAAATAGAGGCAAATAAAATTGGTAATGCTGCATTTTTAGCACCTGAAATTTTCACCGTACCTTTCAGACAAGCTCGCCCGTGTACACGAAACTTTTCCATAATAAATCCTATCTACAAATAAAAAATATAATCGACAATATAAGCTACAATTATATACATTTCTGCCTATAATTGCTGAATCAATGACTAATTAGTTTTTAACAGATGCCAATATTTTTCATAAATATCGATCGCATCGCCAACATCTTCCTGAAAAACACCTTTTTCAATCTGCTCCTGTGGAGGAAATAGTGTTAGATCATTAACATCCGTAGGCTCCAATAAGGCTTTTACGCCTTCATTAGGCATAGAAAAACCCATTGTTTCAATCACTTCTTTAGCACTTTCTGGACGCAACATAAAATCAATAAATTTATAAGCCGCCTCTTTATGTTCCGCATTTTTCGGAATGGCATAATTATCCATCCAAATAATGACTCCTTCTCGCGGATAAATAAATTGAATATCAGGATTTTCTTTATGTGCACGGAAAGCTGATCCGTTCCAAATCATTCCTAATGAAACCTCCCCTTGCACATAAGGTACATCAGGAGAATCAGAATTAAACGACTGTACATTTGGTATTAATTTCTGCAATAAATGGTAAGCGGATTCAATTTCTTTATTTTCTGTTGTATTCGGAGAAAATCCTTTTAATAACAAAGCAATATGAAAAACTTCTCTAGAATCTGCCGTTAATAGGATCTTCCCTTTGTATTTTGAATTCCACAAATCAGCCCAACTTGTCACCGCTTTCGGATCAATTTCGGCACTATTTATGCCTATTCCGGTTAAACCATAAACATAAGGTAATGAATATTGATTTTCTGGATCAAAATTTTTATTCAATAAGCTCGGCGTTATCTGCGCAAAATTAACTAACTTTGTCTTATCTAATTTTGCTAACATTCCCTCTTTAGCCATTTTTTCAATGTAATAACTAGACGGGAAAATAAGATCATAACCCCCTCCATTAGTTAATTTCATTTTCGAGTACATTTCTTCATTACTCTCAAAAGTTGAATAAACAACCTCAATACCTGTTTCTTTAGTAAACTGCTGTAATAGAGAATTAGGGATGTATTCAGTCCAGTTATAAATATAAAGCTTTTCGGCGAATATCGAAGAGCTAAAGAGGATAAGTGAAGAAATTAAGGTTGTTTTCAATAACTTAGAAAAAGATAAAAATTTCAATTTTTAGGTTCTCCAAAGTTTGAGGGAGGTTAGTGAATATATGATTAAATATATTTCGACATTAATTAGAGGAAACAATATAAAACCAGATATAAAAAAACTGCATCTAAAAAGATGCAGTTTTTTAATCAATCTAAATTGAATTATTCTGCCGCTACTGCTGCTTCTTCAGCAACTTGACGATCTACTAATTCAATATACGCCATAGGTGCATTATCACCAGGGCGGAATCCACATTTCAAAATACGAGTATAACCACCCGCACGTTGAGCAAAACGTGGACCTAATTCATTAAACAATTTAGCAACAACTGCGTTGTCGCGAACACGAGCAAAAGCTAAACGGCGGTTTGCAACGCTGTCAACTTTAGCTAAAGTAATTAACGGCTCAACTACACGACGTAATTCTTTTGCTTTTGGCAATGTAGTCTTGATGATCTCATGACTAACTAAAGAACTTGCCATATTACGAAACATCGCTTGGCGATGACTGCTATTACGGTTTAGTTGACGACCACTCTTACGATGGCGCATGACCTTATCCTTCTCAGAAAAATCTTTAACCTATGACCAAACTAGTCTTCAGCAATACTTGCTGGTGGCCAATTCTCAAGGCGCATACCTAGTGATAGCCCACGTGAAGCCAATACATCCTTAATTTCAGTAAGAGATTTCTTACCAAGATTAGGAGTTTTAAGTAATTCAACTTCTGTACGTTGAACTAAATCACCGATATAGTGAATTGTTTCTGCTTTCAAACAGTTAGCAGAACGAACAGTCAACTCTAAGTCATCCACTGGACGAAGTAGAATCGGATCAAATTCCGGTTTTTCTTCTTTGACTTCTGGTTGACGAACATCACGCAAATCAACGAATGCATCAAGCTGTTCTGCTAAAATAGTTGCTGCACGACGAATCGCCTCTTCTGGATCTAACGTTCCATTAGTTTCCATCTCAATAACTAACTTATCTAAGTCAGTACGCTGTTCAACACGTGCTGCTTCAACATTATAAGCAATACGATCGACAGGGCTATAACATGCATCTACCAACAAACGACCGATAGGACGTTCTTCATCGTATGAGCGTGAAGATGCTGGAACATATCCTCTTCCACGCTGTACACGAATGCGCATATTAATAGAGGCATTTTCATCTGTCAAATGACAAATGATATGATCTGGATTAACGATTTCAACATCACCATCATGAGTGATGTCCGCGGCAACAACAGGGCCAATTCCAGATTTTGTTAGTGTCAGAAATACGTCATCTTTATTCTGCACTTTAACCGCTAGACCTTTTAAGTTTAAAAGAACTTCAAGAATATCTTCTTGAACACCTTCTTTACTACTGTACTCATGCAATACACCGTCAATCTCTACTTCAGTCACTGCACAACCAGGCATAGATGACAAAAGAATGCGACGTAAAGCATTACCCAATGTGTGGCCAAAGCCTCGTTCTAACGGCTCCAAGGTCACTTTAGCATGAGTAGGGCTAATTTGCTCAATATCAACTAAGTGTGGCTTTAAAAATTCTGTAACAGAACCCTGCATTTTATCCTCTCTTTGCTGTTAAGCTCTATTATTTAGAATAAAGCTCAACGATCAGATGTTCGTTAATGTCTGCTGATAAATCAGAACGTTCCGGAACACGTTTGAAAACACCTTCCATTTTAGCAGCATCGACTTCTAACCAAGTTGGTTTTTCTTTTTGTTCTGCTAATTCTAATGATGCTTTAATACGTGCTTGCTTTTTAGATTTTTCACGTACTGCGATAACATCATCAACAGAAACTTGGAAAGAAGGAATATTCACTACACGTCCATTAACAATAATAGCCTTGTGGCTAACTAATTGACGAGCTTCTGCACGTGTTGCTGCAAATCCCATACGATATACAACGTTATCTAAACGTCCTTCTAATAACACTAATAAGTTTTCACCAGTGTTACCTTTCAAACGGTTAGCTTCTTTGTAATAGTTACGGAACTGACGTTCTAAAATTCCGTACATACGACGAACTTTTTGTTTCTCACGTAATTGACTACCATAGTCAGATAAACGTGGCTTACGTGCACCGTGTTGACCAGGTGCAGTATCAATTTTACATTTAGACTCAATCGCACGAACACCGGACTTCAAAAATAAGTCTGTGCCCTCACGACGGCTTAGTTTGAGCTTAGGCCCCAAATATCTTGCCATTTTCTTTCTCCAACTATCCTAATACGTCTTACACACGACGTTTTTTCGGTGGACGACAACCGTTATGAGGAATCGGAGTCACATCAGTAATATTAGTGATGCGGAATCCTGCTGCATTTAATGCACGGATTGTTGACTCACGACCAGGACCAGGTCCTTTTACCATAACTTCCAAGTTCTTTAAGCCAAATTCTTTGACCATTTCGGCACAACGTTCTGCAGCAACCTGTGCCGCAAACGGAGTAGATTTACGAGAACCACGGAAACCTGATCCGCCCGCAGTAGCCCAAGCTAGAGCGTTTCCTTGGCGATCAGTGATTGTAACAATAGTATTGTTGAAAGAAGCATGAATATGAGCCACGCCATCTACAACTTGTTTTTTTACACGCTTACGCGCACGAACTGGTGTTTTAGCCATTATCATTTACCCCGATTATTTCTTGATCGGTTTGCGTGGTCCCTTACGGGTACGCGCGTTAGTTTTAGTACGTTGACCACGTACCGGTAAGCTACGACGATGACGTAAACCACGGTAGCATCCTAAGTCTAAAAGACGTTTGATGTTTAGTGTTACCTCACGGCGTAAATCACCTTCAACAGTAAATTTACCAACTTCGTCACGCAGTTTATCAATCTGCTCTTCAGACAATTCGCTGATCTTAACGCTTCCTGCAATACCCACTGCATCACAAATATGTTGAGCACGGGTTTTACCGATACCATAGATTGCTGTTAAAGCAATTACAGCGTGTTTATGATCAGGAATGTTAATGCCTGCAATACGGGCCACTATGCACTCCTATTATTTAACTAATCTGGTATGTTGATCTGAAAAGCCCGTTTCAGGATACTCAAACAACATACCAATACACTATACAAAAGAGTTGAGCAGTATACCCACTCAACCGATTCTTTTCAAGAAAAATATATCAATTAACCTTGACGTTGTTTATGTTTAGGATCGCTGCAAAGCACGCGAACTACGCCTTCACGTTTAACAATCTTACAGTTACGACATAATTTCTTTACGGACGCACGAACTTTCATTGCTTATCCTTTTTCTAAATTAAAGACAATCTTATTGTCTTGACCCTTTAAGGTTTGCTTTTTTCAACACCGATTCATATTGACTTGACATCAAATGACTTTGAACCTGAGCGATGAAATCCATAATTACTACTACGACAATCAATAAGGATGTTCCACCAAAGTAAAACTGAACATTCCAAGCTGATGTCATAATATACGGAACTAAACACACAAAAGTAACATAAAGACCGCCGATCAAAGCCAAACGAGTCATTATCTTATCAATATAACGTGATGTTTGTTCCCCCGGTCTAATCCCTGGCAAAAATGCACCAGATTTTTTCAAATTATCTGCTGTATCTCTTGGATTATATTGCATTGCAGAATAGAAGAAGCTGAAAAATATAATCGCAACCGCATATAAAATCAAATATAAAGGTTGTCCCGGATGTAATAACATTGATAAGTCATTCAACCAATCCAACCCTTGCCCTTGACCAAACCATTGTGTAATTGTAGCAGGGAATAAAATAATACTTGAAGCAAAGATAGCTGGAATAACACCCGCCATATTCACTTTAAGTGGTAAATGAGAACTTTGTGCTGCTAACATATGGCGACCTTGTTGACGCTTAGCATAATTAACAACAAGTCTTCTTTGCCCACGTTCTACAAATACAACAAAATAAGTTACTGCAAATACAACAACAGCAATCAATAAGAGAACCAACAGATGCATCTGACCTTGACGCGCTTGTTCAATTGTATGCGCAATTGCTGATGGTAATCCCGCAACAATCCCAGCAAAGATAATTAAAGAAATACCGTTGCCGACACCTCTTTCTGTAATTTGTTCACCTAACCACATCAAGAACATTGTTCCAGTTACTAAACTAATTACAGCAGTAAAATAAAATCCGAATCCTAAGTTTGGCACTAGTCCAGGAAGCATATTAGGTAATCCAGTTGAAATACCTATTGCCTGAATGGTTGCTAATGCTAATGTAGAATAACGAGTATATTTACTGATCTTACGGCGACCGGCTTCGCCCTCTTTCTTCAATTCTGCTAATGCAGGATAAACAGACGTCAATAGCTGAATAATGATCGATGCCGAAATATAAGGCATGATCCCTAAAGCAAATACTGATGCACGGCTCAAGGCACCACCGGAGAACATATTAAACATATCTACGATTGTGCCTTTTTGTTGTTCAATAACTTGAGCCAATACAGCAGAGTCAATGCCAGGAACCGGGATGAAAGAACCGATACGGAAAACAATTAACGCTCCTAAAACGAATAGTAAGCGACGCTTTAATTCACTCGTACCGCTCTGAGTACTTCTATTTTGATACCCCGGTTGTTTAGCCATCTGTTAATTATTCCTCGATTGAACCACCAGCAGCTTCAATTGCTGCTTTAGCACCTTTAGTTACACGTAATCCACGAATAACTACGCCAGATTTAACTTCACCTGAAAGAATGATTTTTGCAAATTGAATATCTGATGAAATCACTTTTGCTTCTTTAAGAGTTTCTAAAGTAATTTCATTTCCAGAGACTTTTGCTAAATCACTTAAACGAACTTCTGCAGTAACTGCTGCTTTCATTGAAGTGAAACCGAATTTAGGTAGACGACGGTATAAAGGCATTTGACCACCTTCAAATCCACGTCTTACGCCACCGCCAGTGCGTGATTTTTGACCTTTATGTCCACGACCACCAGTTTTACCTAAACCAGAACCAATACCACGTCCAAGACGTTTAGCACTGTGTTTAGCACCTTCAGCCGGAGATAGAGTATTTAAACGCATTTATTACTCCTCCACTTTAACCATGTATGATACTTGATTGATCATACCTCGTACTGCTGCAGTATCAACTAATTCAACAGTGTGGTTAAGATGACGAATACCTAAACCACGTAAAGTAGCTTTATGTTTTGGTAAACGACCAATTGAACTACGAGTTTGTGTTACTTTAATAGTTTTTGACATGATCAATTACCCCAAAATTTCATCAACTGTTTTACCACGTTTAGCCGCTACCATTTCTGGTGATTTCATATTAGCTAACGCATCAATCGTAGCACGAACCACGTTGATTGGGTTTGTTGAACCGTATGCTTTTGACAATACGTTACGAATACCTGCAACTTCCAATACTGCACGCATTGCACCACCTGCGATGATACCTGTACCTTC
>Ga0079226_10001283_pt1 | contig 19213 bp, 19 predicted proteins | sample Poulit2014_FD_76345 | JGI IMG/M metagenome (GOLD analysis project Ga0079226, IMG submission 76345) | Agricultural soil microbial communities from Georgia to study Nitrogen management - Poultry litter 2014 | ecosystem: Environmental > Terrestrial > Soil > Agricultural land | place: USA: Georgia... | reverse complement strand
TGGCCGCTGGCCGCCGGCAGACGCATCGAAGGCCAGACGGTCAAGCTCGGTTGGCTGCGCCAGGAACTCGACGACCTGCCCGCCGACATGCGGGTGCTCGACGCGATCGAGGACGTCGCCCGCTCGGTCGCCTTCGGCGATAAAGAACTGTCGGCCTCGCAGCTGGCCGAGCGGCTCGGGTTCGCCCCGGCCCGCCAACGCACCCCGATCGCCGACCTGTCGGGCGGGGAGCGCCGGCGCCTGCAGCTGACCCGGGTGCTGATGGCCGAGCCGAACGTGCTGCTGCTCGACGAGCCGACCAACGACCTGGACATCGACACCCTCCAGCAGCTCGAGGACCTGCTCGACGGCTGGCCCGGCACCATGGTGGTCATCTCGCACGACCGCTACCTGATCGAGCGGATCTGTGATTCGACCTGGGCGCTGTTCGGCGACGGCAAGCTGACCAACCTGCCCGGCGGGATCGAGCAGTATCTTTCTCGTCGGGCCGAACTGGAACGGGACGCGGCCGCGCGCGAGCAGTCCGGACGCGGCGGCGCCGCGGCCCCGGGAGCGGGGAAGCAGCCGGGCGGGGCGGCCGAGGCCGCGCCGAGACGCTCGGGGGCGCAGGACCGGGCGCTGCAGAAGGAGCTGTCCCGACTCGAACGCGCCGTGGCCCGGCACGACGAGGAGGAGGCCCGGCTGCATGCGGCCCTGGCCGATGCGGCCACGGACCCGGAACGGCTGCAATCGCTCGGCGCAGAACTCAGCGCGGTGGTGGCCGAGAAGGAACGCGCCGAGGAGCGGTGGATGGAGATCGCGGCCGAACTGGAGTGAATCCGCCCACGCGCCCGGCCGGGCGGGCAGGGCGATGTCCTATGGTGCCAGCAGCAGCGACGAGAGGAGTTTCGACGGTGAGCGGATACATCGAGGCAACGGTGGACAACGGGGTCGGGGTGGTGACCTTGAACCGACCGAAGGCGCTCAACGCGCTCGACATCACGATGATCCGCGAGATGTACGACACCCTCGTCGGTTGGAAGACCGACGACGCCGTGCACACCGTGCTGGTGCGGTCGGCCTCCGACCGGGCGTTCTGCGCCGGCGGGGACATCCGTGCCATCCGCGACTCCGCGCTGGCCGGCAATAACGGCGAGGTCTACGGCTACTTCTCCGAGGAGTACCGGCTCAACGAGCTGATCGCCGACTACCCCAAGCCCTATGTGGCCCTGGTCGACGGGGTGAACATGGGCGGCGGACTCGGGGTGTCGGTGCACGGCAGCCACCACGTGGTCACCGAGAACGCGGTGCTGGCCATGCCCGAGACCGCGATCGGCTTCATCCCGGACGTGGGCGCGAGCTACTTCCTGACCCGTATCGACGGGCGGGCGGGCCTGTACTACGGGCTGACCGGGGTGCGCATGAGCGCCGGGGACGCCCTCGAGGCGGGCCTGGCCACCCACCACGTGCCGGCCGAGAAGCTCAGCGCATTCGCCGACGCGATCGTCGCCGGCGGCCTGGAGGCCGCCCTGGCGCAGGACTACGTCACCGCCGGGCGAGGCGAGTTGGAGTCGGCGCTGGCCGACGACCGGGCCGCGATCGACGAGGCCTTCGCCGGTGACGACGTGGCCGCGATCCGGGCCCGCCTGGACTCCGGCGACGAGCCGTGGCGGGTCGCTGCCCGCGAGGCGCTGGATGCGGTCTCGCCGTGGGCGCAGGCGGTCACCGCCGAGCTGCTGCGCCGCGGCGGGCAGACCGCGGAGCTGGGCGAGAACCTGGGCAACGAACTGCGGGTCGCGGTCGCGATGACCAAGTGCCGGGACTTCCGCGAGGGCGTGCGCGCGATGCTGGTCGACAAGGACCGCAACCCGGCCTGGTCGCCGACCACCCTGGCCGAGGTCGACGCGCAGGCCGTGCAGCAGGTGTTCGAACCGCAGAGCTGAGCAGACCGGTGACCGGCGGGGCCGGCGCGCGACCGACAGGGACGTGGCGCCGGCCCCGCCGTCTGTCTGCAGGCGCCCCGCACCGGCGCGGAAACAGGGCCGGCCGACCCCGCCGAAGAGGCGGCAGCCGCGGCGATGACCTGGATACGCAGCCGAAACGTCCCGGAATCGTTGTTTCGCTGTGTTCTGCGTTACGGTCGTTGAGCCAGATGCCAGACCCGCGCCGGCCCATCGCCGCCCCGTCGGGACGAAGCATCGTCGGGGCAGGCGGTGTTCGCTCGCACAGGGCACAGGTGGGCCGATCGGGTCGGTGATGATCCGTGACGGTACCGAGGAGACCCATGTCCACCAGCAGTTCCTCCACATCCACCCCGATCGACCTGCGCGCCCGTCGCACCCGCCGCGCAGCCGCAGCCGTCGGCCTGGCCGCAGCGCTCGGGGCGACCGCGGCCTGCTCGACCACCGATTCGGGCGAGACGCTCGACGAGGCCACCGACTCGGGCACCATCACCGTCGGCTACGCCGGGGAGGCCCCGCACAGCTTCGTCGACGAGAACGGGGAACTGACCGGTTCGGCCATCGCCATCGACTCGGCCGTCTACGAAGAGCTCGGCATCGACACCGTCGACGGAACCCTGGTCAACTTCGGCGACCTGATCCCGGGGCTGAAGGCCGGCCACTTCGACGCGGTGTCGGCGAACATGTCGATCCTGCCCGAGCGCTGCGAGGAGGTCGCCTTCTCCGAGCCGACCTTCCGCTACACCACGGCGCTGATGGTGCCCGAGGACAACCCGATGGACCTGACCGACCTGGACTCGGCCAAGGAGGCCGGGGCGAAGGTCGCGGTGATGGGCGGGGCGATCGAGGGCTCCTACGCCGAGGACCTGGGCATGGACGCCACCACCGTCGACGACGCACAGACCGGGATGGAGGCGGTGACCTCCGGCCGGGTGGACGCGTTCGCGCTCACCGCGGTGTCGCTGAACTGGATGAAGAAGCAGCAGCCCGACGCTCCGGTGGAGGTCACCGAGTCGTTCGTGCAGGTCATCGACGGGGTGCCGCAGGAGGGCGCCGGCGGTGCGACGTTCAACAAGGACGACACCGAGCTGGTGGAGGCCTTCAACGAAAAGCTCACCGAGATCACCGGCGACAAGGACAAGTTCCTGGAGCTGACCGAGCCGTTCGGCTACACCGAGGCCGAGATCCCCGACCCGGAGCTGACCACCGAGATCCTGTGCGAGGGCATCTGACGGGGTGATGTGAGCAGATCATGCTCGACGACATACTCAAGGAACTGCCCGGCTTCTCCGACGGCCTGCTGATCACCGTCGAACTCACCGCAGGCGGCATGGCACTGATGTTCGTGCTGGCCTTCGCCCTGGGCACCCTGGCCCGCGCGCGAGTGCTGCTCGCGCGCGGGCTGGCGCGGGTGCTCATCGAGTTCTTCCGCGGCACCTCGTTGGTGGTGCAGATGTTCTGGCTGTTCTTCGTGCTGCCGCAGTTCGGCTTCAAACTGGCCCCGCTGCTGTGCGGGATCCTGGCGCTGGGGCTGAACTACGGCGCCTACGGCGCGGAGATCGTGCGCGGGGCACTGGCCGCGGTGCCCGCCCCGCAGCGTGAGGCGGCCGTCGCGCTGAACCTGCCGCCGGCCCAACGGTTCTTCCGGGTCACGTTGCCGCAGGCGTGGGTGCAGATGATCCCGCCGTTCTCGGTGCTGTCGATCCAGCTGCTCAAGGGCTCGGCGTTCGCCTCCTCGATCACGCTGGCCGACCTGACGTTCCAGGGCAAGATCCTGCGCAACGCCACCGGCAACACCGCGGTCGCCTACGGCATCGTGCTGGTGCTGTACTTCGTGCTGGCCGGGATCATCGCCGGGGTGATGCGGCTGATCGAGTACGCCGCCAAATACCGGCTCGGCCAGGCTGCACCGCCGCGCGAGACCTGGGCGGAGATGGTGCGCAAGGTCCGCACCGGGCAGGGCCCGGGCGGCATCGCGGTCGCCGGATCGATGCACAGCGGGGGTGTGCGCTGATGGACTGGAGTTGGCAGACCGCCTGGGACGTACTGCCCGTGCTGCTGCAGGGGTTCAAGATCACCCTGCTGGTCACCGTGATCGGTTCGGCCGTCGCGATCGTGCTCGGCCTGGTGCTCGCGCTGATCCAGCGTGCGCCCACCCGCTGGGTCAGCTATCCGGTCGGCTTCGCCGCCACGTTCGTCCGGTCGACCCCGCTGGTGGTGCAGCTGCTCGCCTTCTACATCGGGATGCCGTGGCTCGAACCGCTCTACATCGGTATCGCGGTGATCGGCGTGCACTACGCCACCTACATGTCCGAGGCCTACCGTGCGGGCATCGACGCGGTGCCGGTGGGGCAGTGGGAGGCGACCACCGCGCTGTCGCTGCCCACCCGCACCCGCTGGCAGCAGGTGATCCTGCCGCAGGCCGTGCGCACGGTGGTGCCCGCGCTGGGCAACAACATCATCGCCATGTTCAAAGACACCCCGTTCCTGTCGGTGATCACCGTGACCGAGATGGTCCGCGCCGCACAGATCTACGGCGGGGACCACTTCCGCTACGTCGAGGCCTTCACTCTGGCCGGGATCATCTTCCTGATCGCCAGCTACCCGACGTCGCTGCTGCTGCGCAGACTGGAGGTCCGCCTTGCCCACTACTGACCCCGCACCGATGGTGCGCTTCGACAAGGTGGTCAAACGCTTCGGCGACCACACCGTGCTCGACGATCTGGACATGACCGTCGGACGCGGGGAGCGGGTGACCCTGATCGGCCCGTCCGGTTCGGGCAAGACCACGATCCTGCGCCTTTTGATGACCCTGGAGAAGGTCACCGGCGGGGTGATCGAGGTCGGCGGCGAGCCGCTGAGCCACATGCCCCGGCGCGGCAGGCTCGTGCCGGCCTCCGAGCGGTATCTGCGCGAGCGCCGCAAAGAGATCGGCATGGTGTTCCAGCACTTCAACCTGTTCCCGAACATGACCGTGGAACAGAACATCACCGTCGCCCCGCGGCGGGTGCTGGGCGTCTCCCGCGACCAGGCGCGTGAACAGGCCCGCGAACTGCTCGAACTGGTCGGACTCGAACAGAAGATCGACGCGCACCCGAGCAGGCTGTCGGGCGGTCAGCAGCAGCGCGTGGCGATCGCGCGTGCGCTCGCGATGCGTCCGCAGGTGCTGCTGCTCGACGAGGTGACCTCGGCGCTGGACCCGGAGACGGTCGGCGATGTGCTCGACGTGCTGCGCGATGTGGCGCGCAGCTCCGACATCACCATGCTCATCGTCACCCACGAGATGAGCTTCGCCCGCGACGTCTCCGACCGGGTGCTGATGTTCGACTCGGGTGTGATCCTGGAGGACGGCGCGCCGGAGAAGATCTTCACCGACCCCGACCACGAGCGCACCCGGACGTTCTTGAAGGCCGTGGTCGGGTAGCGCGCGGTGGGGCAGCGGCGGGTCACCGGTCGGCGGCGACCGACACCGCCGCGCACCCGCACGGCGGGGAGATCTCGGTGCACTCCACGGTGAGCCGGTGGCGGGTCAGCGCGAGCGAGGTGCAACCCGGGTCGGTGCACTCGTAGGTCCGGTCCACGTGCACGATCAGCGTGCCGTGACAGTGGTCGGTCTCGGCTGCGCACTCGGGGCACTGCATACCCGACGCCTCCCTTCGACGGCGGTCGGTCCGGCCGCTCACGACCGGTCCGCCGTCTTCTTCTTCGCCGCCGTCTTCTTCGCGGCGGACTTCTTCGCCGGCGCCTTCTTGGCGGCCGTCTTCTTTGGCGCAGCCTTCTTCGTGGCCGCCGACTTCTTCGCCGCGGTCTCATCGGCCGTCTTCTGCGCGGGCGCATCACCGGTCTGGTCACCGGGTGCGGTGCCGGTGGCGCGTGCGACGCTCGCGCTGAGCGCGGCCAGCAGATCGGACACGTCCTCGTCGGCCCGGTCGGGCGCCGCGGCGGCCGGCGCGGTCACCGTCTCGTCGCCGGCCACCTTGGCGGCGATCAACTCCTCGAGCGCCTCGCGGTACTGATCGTGGTACCGATCGGCTTCGAACACCTCCGAGGTCATCGACTCGATCAGCGACAGCGCCATGTCCATCTCCTGGCTGCGCACCTGCGGATGGTCCTCGGTGAGGAACGGGAAGTCGGGGGTGCGCAGCTCGTCGGGCCACAGCATCGTCTCGAGCACCAGCACGTCCGAGGTCACCCGCAGCAGGGCGAGCGATTCGCGTCGGCGCAGCACGATCTTGGTGATCGCCACGCGGCCCGATTTGGCGAGGGCGTCGCGCAGCAGCAGATACGGTTTGACCGCCGCCTTCTGCGGCTCGACGTAGTAGCTCTTGTCGAACCGGATCGGATCGATCGACTCCAGCGGCACGAACTCGACCACCTCGGCGGTCTTGGCGGTCGGGGCGGGCACCTCGGCCAGATCGTCTTCGGTCAGCACCACCAGCCGCCCGTCGTCGGTCTCGACGCCCTTGGCGATCTCGGCGTAGGGCACCTCGGCCCCGTCCACCGAGCACACCCGCTGATACCGGATCCGGCCGGCGTCGGTGGCGTGCACCTGTGTGAACCGCGGTCCGTGGTTCTCGGTCGCGGTGTAGAGCTTGACCGGGATGGTCACCAGGCCGAACGAGATCTGCCCGTTCCACATCGAGCGCATGTCAGTGCCCCTTCTGTCGCACACCCGTCACCTCGGCGACGGTCTTGTCCGGGCGCAGGCCCCGCCACGACGGTTGGCGCAGGCGCCCGCCGCCGGTCATCCCGGCGTGGCGGACCTCGCCGACCAGTTCCGGGCGCACCCAGCGGGCGGTGCGCTGCTCGGTCCGCGGCAGGGTGTCGAACGGATTGCGGGCGGCCGCGCGGTCGTCCAGCAGGGCGCGCAGCCGGACGAGTTCGGCGTCGCTGAAGCCCGTGCCGACCTTGCCGACGTAGCGCAGCCGCTGCGGATCGGCCGGATCGGGCACCCCCAGCAGCAGGGCGCCGATGGTCTTCTGCCGCATCCCACGCCCCGGGGTGTAGCCGCCGATCACCACCTCGTCGGCGGCCAGATGCTTGTGCTTGATCCAGCCGTCGCCGCGCCTGCCGGGCAGATAGTGTCCGCCGCGCCGCTTGGCCACCACCCCCTCCAGGCCGCGGGCGCGGCTGTCGGCCAGCGCCGCGGCCGCATCGCCGGAGAGCACGGCCGGCACCTCGGCCGCCGACAGCAGCGGGGCGAGCGCCTCGAGCACCTGGCGGCGCACCCGATACGGCGATCCGGTCAGCGCACGGCTGTCGAGGAAGAGCACGTCGAACAGCAGCAGCCGCAGATCGGTGTCGGCGGTGCGATCGCCCAGCAGCGCGAAGTCCGGCACCCCGTGCGCATCCAAGGCCACCAGTTCGCCGTCGAGCACGGCGCGGTGGCCGGTCAGATCCGTGCCCAGCGCGGTGAACCGGGCGAACTCGGCGGTGATGTCCCGGCCCGACCGGCTGCGCAGCGACACCTCGGGCGGGTCGGCGAGCCCGTCGATCTCGGCGATCACGCGGTAGCCGTCCCACTTGCCCTCGAAGGCCCACCGATCCGGATCCAGATCGTCGATCGTGCCGGGGGAGGCCAGCATCGGTGCCAGACCGCGCGGCATGGCGACCGCAGGTGCGCCCCCGGCGAGCCGGTCGGCCGATCCGGCACCGCCGGACACGGTGGGCGGATCCGGTCCGGAATCCATCTTGTGGATCATCCACCGCTGTTCGCCCCTGTCGGTGCCGGTGGCGAACAGGGCGAACCGGCCGCGCACCCGGTCGCCGTGCAGATCGACCACGACCTTCTCGTCCGACCAGGAGACGGTGTCGTAGGTGCCCCGATCCCAGATCGCGACCGTGCCCGCGCCGTACTGGCCGCGCGGGATCGAGCCGGCGAAGTCGGCGTAGGCCAGCGGATGGTCCTCGGTGGGCACGGCGAGCCGGTTGCGGGCGGAGGTCTCGGGCAGTCCGGTGGTCAGCGCCCAGGACACGAGCACCCCGCCGCGCTCGAGCCGGAAGTCCCAGTGCAACCGGCGCGCATGGTGCTCCTGGATGACGAAGATCGGTGCGGTGCCTGCGGTCTGGTCGCGGGCCGCGGCCGAAGCGTCGTCGGCCGCGGGTGCGGGAACGGGTTCGGGGGTGCGCGCCGGATCGCGTCTGGCCCGGTACGGGGCCAGCGGATCGGTGCCGGTCACCGGGGCCGGCGGGTCCTCGTGGGAAATCGGATCGACCAACTCGGCGAGTAGATCGCCGTGCTCGTCGGCGCGGGCGAGCACCTCGTCGGCCGTCAACTGGCGCAGGTCGGCCCCGTCGAGCTCTGCCCACGTGCGCGGGGCGGCCACGGTCGGGCGGGCGCGGCCGCGCAGCGAATACGGGGCGACGGTGGTCTTCGCACCGTTGTTCTGGCTCCAGTCGATCAGCACCTTGCCGATCCGCGCCGACTTGGCCATCGTCGCGGTCACCTCGTCGGGGTGGGCGCGGGCGAGGTCTTCGGCCACCCGGCGGGCCAACCGCGAGGCAGCCGCGGAGGGCACCGCGCGCGGCAGCGGCACGTACAGGTGGATGCCTTTGGACCCGGAGGTCACCGGCAGCGCCCGCCAGCCGGCGCCCTCGACGATCTCGCGCACCCGGCCGGCGACCCGCGCGCAATCGGTCAGGTCGGTGCCCGGCCCCGGATCGAGATCGAACACCAGCCGGGTGACCAGGAAGCCGTGCACGTCGCCGGGGGACTGGGCCTGCGGGTCGGGCAGATCCAGGCGCCACTGCGGGGTGTGCAGTTCCAGCGCGCCCTGCTGCCCGGCCCACACCAGTGCGGCCGGGGAATCGAACACCGGATAGGTCTTCGGGCCGGCGCTGTGGCGCAGCACGGCGCGGGTGAGCCATTCCGGTGCGCCGGCAGGCAACTGCTTTTCGAAGAACGACGACCCGTCGGTGCCTTGGGGCCAGCGTTTACGGGTGACCGGCCGGGCGGCGATATGGGCCAGCATGAGCGGGGCGATACGGCGGTAGTACTCGATCACCGTCGCCTTGGTCACCGCCGGGGCGCCTGGGGCGGCCGGATACAGCACCCGGCCGGGACGGGTGATGCGCACCTGGCCCGGATCGGGCGGCGCAGTGGTCGCCACCGGACACCTCCCGTCACTCGCCGGTTGTCGTCGAACACCTCTGCGGTACCTGTCATGGCCGGTCTACCCGGCCGGTGCTGCGGGCAAACGCCGCAGCGGGCCGGCGGCGGATCCGGCCGTAACACACGCGGGGCGCACCGCATGGCGGACGGGCACACCGGGTACCCCTCGAGCGGACCGGCGTGCAGACGCGCCGCAGAAGATGCGCACAGGAGGGATCTGAACGATGCGGGTGATCGTCATCGGCGGAACAGGACACGCGGGCGGCGCCGTGGTCGAGGCGCTCGGCGCGCGGGGCCACCAGGCGGTGCCCGTATCGCGATCGTCGGGGGTCGACGTGGTCTCCGGCGACGGGGTGACCGAGGCGCTGCGCGGCGCCGACGTCGTCGTCGACACCGTGAACCCCGACAGCATGGAGTACGACCCGGCCCGCGACTTCTTCACCGCCGCCACCGCGAACCTGCTCGAGGCCGGACGCGAAGCGGGAGTGGGTCACCATGTGACGCTGTCGATCCTCGGCATCGACCGGGTGCCGGACCTGGGCTACTACCGGGCGAAACTCGACCAGGAATCGGCAGTGGCCGAGCAGGCGGGACCGGTGCCGTACACGATCGTGCGCTCCGCCCAGTTCTTCGACTTCGTGCCGACCGTCGTCGACGCCGCCACCGAAGGCGATGTCGCCCGGCTGTCGCCGACCCGGCTGCAACCGATCGCGCTGACCGACCTGGGCCGGTTGATCGCCGAGACCGCGGTCGGGCAGCCGCACGGCGGAACATCCGAGATCGCCGGACCCGACCCGATCGGACTGGACGAGATGGCCACCCGGCTGTTCGCCGCACGCGGCCGGCAGGTCGAGGTCGACAGCTCGCCGGACCACCGCCCGTTCTTCGGCGCCGCCGTCCCCGCGGACGCTCTGCTGCCCGGCCCCGACGCCCGGCTGGGAGAGACGACGTTCGAGCAGTGGCTGCGCGGCGGGTGACCGGGCGCGGACCTAATCGTCGCCGGCGGCGACCAGCGCGTCCAGGGTCAGGTGCGGGTTCTCCTTGGCGATGTACTGCAGCCGCCACTTGTCGGAGAACAGCGCCAGCAGCGCCCCGTCGGAGTCGCGGGTGAACACCTCGACCCCGCGCTGACGGTTCAGCTCGGGCGCCGACTCGGCGTCGGTGGCCCGAGCGATCGAATACGGCAGGTTCTCCAGCACCGTGTCGACCTTGAACTCGGCCTGCATCCGGCCGGTGACCACCTCGAACTGCAGCTGACCGACCGCGGCCAGCACCGGGGAGGCGTCCCCGCGGGTCTCGTTGCGCAGCACCTGCACCACGCCCTCGGACTCGAGCTGGTCCATCGCCTTGCGGAACTGCTTGTACTGCCCGGCCGAGCGTGCGCGCAGGACCGCGAACAGCTCGGGCGCGAAGTTCGGGATCGGCGGGAACTCGATCTTCTTACCCGAGTACAGGGTGTGGCCGGGCCCGAGGGCGGTGGCGTTGACCAGCCCGACGATGTCGCCCGGGAAGGCGGTGTCCACGGTCTCGCGGTCGCGGCCGAACACCGTCAGCGCGTACTTGGTGGCGAACGGCCGGCCGGTCTGCGCGTGGTCGACGACCATGCCGCGCTCGAACACCCCCGAGACGATGCGCATGTAGGCCAGGCGGTCGCGGTGGGCGGTGTCCATGCCGGCCTGGACCTTGAACACCACGGCCGAGAACGGGTCGAGCACCTCGCGCACGGTGCCGTCGACACCCTCGCGGCCCTGCGGGGCCGGGGCGTAGCGCAGCAGGGTGTCCAGGATCTGGCGCACCCCGAAGTTGAGCATCGCCGAGGCGAAGATCACCGGGGAGGTGTGCCCGGCCAGATACATCTCCTGATCGTGGTCGGCGCCGGTCTCACCGAGCAGCTCGGACTCCTCGAGCGCCTCCTGCCACACCTCGCCCTCCCGCGCCGCGGCCTCGTCGGCGCCCAGGTGCTCCTCGGGGGCGATGGTGGCCCCGCCCGCGGTGCGGGTGAAGTGGATGTAGGTCTGGTCCTCGCGGCGCAGCAGGCCGCGGAAGTCGCCCGACTGGCCCACGGGTAGATACAGCGGGGTCGGGATCAGCCCGATGCGCTCCTCGATCTCGTCGAGCAGCTCCAGGGCCGATCGGCCCGGCCGGTCCCACTTGTTGATCACCGTGATCACCGGGATGCCGCGGTGCTTACACACCTGGAACAGCTTGAGCGTCTGCGGCTCGAGGCCCTTACCGGCGTCGATGAGCATCACCGCGGCGTCGACCGCGGTGAGCACCCGGTAGGTGTCCTCCGAGAAGTCGGAGTGGCCGGGGGTGTCGACGAGGTTGACCACGTGCCCGTCGTATTCGAACTGCAGCGCGGTCGAGGTCACCGAGATCCCGCGCGCCTTCTCCATCTCCATCCAGTCCGAGACGGTCGATTTCCGGCCCGCCTTGCCGTGGATCGCGCCGGCCTCGGAGATCATCCGGGCGTGCAGGGCGAGTGCCTCGGTGAGCGTGGACTTGCCGGCGTCCGGATGCGAGATCACCGCGAAGGTGCGGCGGCGGGCGACCTCGTCGGCCGGTCCCGGTCGGCGGTGCTCCTCGCCGTGGTCGGTGGTGGTGCCGGGGGCCGACGACGACTGTGCGGTCACGGGAATCCTTCCGCGCGGGGGAGCGACGAGCAGGGGAGAGGGGACGATCCAGGGTACCGAGCGGGCCGGACGGCCGGCCCCGGCGGGGGTCAGCCCGCGTGCACGCGGTTCTGCGCGCCCTCCAGCCCCTCGGCGATCAGCGCCTCGATCGCGTCCCCGGCCTCCTCGCGCACCAGGTCCAGTTCGCGGGCCTCGGCCGCGGAGAAGGGTTTGAGCACATACGCGGCCGGATCCATCCGCCCCGGCGGTCGTCCGATGCCCACCCGCACCCGCAGGTAGTCCTTGGTGCCCACCGCGGCGGTGAGCGAACGCAGCCCGTTGTGGCCGCCCTCGCCGCCGCCGCGCTTGAGCCGCAGCGTGCCGAAGTCCAGATCCAACTCGTCGTGCACGACCACGATGTTCTCGCCCGGGACGGAGAAGAACTTCGCGGCCAGCGCGATCTGGGTGCCCGAGACGTTCATGTAGGCGCGCGGACGCACCAGCACCACGGCCCGGCCGTCGATGCGGCCGGTGACCAGTTCGGCACCCGACTTGCGGTGCGCACCGAAGCTCAGCCCGTGCCGGGCGGCCAAGGTGTCGACGGCCATCTGACCGATGTTGTGGCGGGTGCGCGCATACTTCTCGCCCGGATTGCCCAGACCGGCGATCACGAAGGGGGCATCGGACATCGGGCGGACTCCTCGGTGATCAGGGACGGGCGGCGGCGCTGTGCGGCGCTGATCCGGGTGTGGACGGGCGACGGCGCGCCGGCCGATCGTGCGGCCGACGCGCCGTCGGAAAAGCCGTGCGGCCCGGGCGGACGGCGGCTCACGCCGCCGCGCGGTGCCCGGGTGCGAGGATCACTCCTCGTCGGCGGGCGCCTCCTCGCCGGCCTCGGCGGTCTCGACGTCCTCGGCCTCGTCCTCGTCGGTCTCCTCGACGATCTCGACCTGCTCGACGACGTTGACGACCAGCATCTCCGGGTCGGCGTCGAGCTCGGCACCGTCGGGCAGTGCGACCTCGCCGGCCAGGATCTGCGAACCGGCCTCCAGGCCCTCGATGGAGATCTCGATCTCCTCGGGGATCTTCAGCGCGTCGGCCTGCACCAGGATGGTGTCGACGTCCTGGTAGACCAGGGTCTGCGGCGCGGATTCGCCGGTGAGCACGACCGGGACCTCGACGCTGACCTTCTCGCCGCGCTTGACGGTGATCAGGTCGACGTGCTCGATGTAGTTGCGGATCGGGTGGATGGTGACCACCTTGGTCAGCGCGAGCTGCTCGCCCTCGGGCAGATCCAGGGTGAGCACGGCGTTGACACCGTTGTTACGGATGATCGCCGCGAACTCCAGGTTCGGGAAGGTCAGATGCTGCGGCTCGGCGTCACGGCCGTAGAGCACGGCCGGGATGCGGCCGGCGCGGCGGTCGCGGCGCGAGGCGCCCTTACCGAAGTCGGTGCGCACTTCGGGCTTGATGCGGATTTCACTCATGGATCGGCTCCCAGGGTTCTAGCGGTGGTCGGTCCGTCCACGACGAGTGCGCCTTGCGAACCGTCGACCCGGACGTCGGGCCACACAGAACCTCAGGTCGCGTCGATCACGGCGCGTCCGGATCAGCCGGTCGCGCCCTCGCCGTGACAACGCCAGTCAGGATAGCGCACCGCAGGCCCGGGGCCGGAATCCGGGCGCGGGCGGGTGCGCTGCTTTGCATCCGACCGCGCGGCCGCGGGCCGGTCACGGGCGCGCGGGCAGGATGTCGACGATGTTGGCCGGCGGGCGACCCAGCCGCACCCCCAGATCGGTCTCGACCAGGGGACGCTCGATCAGGATCGGGTTGGCGACCATCGCATCGAGCAGCGCCTCGTCATCGGCGTCGGCCAGACCCAGGTCCTTGTAGACCTGCTCCCCGGTGCGGATCGCCTGCCGCGGGGCGAGCCCGGCCCGGTCCAGCAGCGAAGCCAGCTTCTCGCGGGTGGGCGGGGTGTCCAGGTAGGCGACGATCTCCGGGGTGACCCCGTGTTCCTGCAGCAGCGCCAGGGTCTCCCGCGACTTCGAGCACCGGGTGTTGTGGTAGATCGTGGCGGTCGGCTGGTCAGACATCGAATACCTCCGAAAAGGGCGGTGACGGTGCGGGCGCGGCCAGCATAGCCGGGCCCGCACCCCGGCCCGCGGGGCGCGCGGGCGCGGGTGGCATCGTCACGGGGGCAGGCAGATGACGGCGGCACACGTGACGAGGAGGAGCGGTGATGGACGTCCGCACACAGGGACCGGTGCTCACGGTCGATTCCGTCGACGTGGTGCGGGCGGGCCGCACCCTGCTCGGCCAGGTCGAGTTGACGGTGCGCGCCGGTGAGCAGTGGGCGCTGCTCGGACCCAACGGGGCCGGCAAGTCGACGCTGCTGGCGCTGTGCGGGGCGCGCGCCCACCCGACCGCGGGCCGCGTGGAGGTGCTCGGCCACCGGTTGGGCCGGGTCGACATGTTCACCCTGCGCCGACACATCGGGCACGTCGATCCGCGCAGCCGCATCGAACCGGATCTGACGGTGCGCCAGGCCGTGCTCACCGGACTGGTCGCCGCCGCCGACCTGCCGCGCCGGTTCGACCCCACGCCCGCGCAACTGGGCCGGGCCGAGGAACTGATCGACGGCTTCGGGCTGCGCCCGCGTACCGATGCGCCCTGGTCGGTGCTGTCGCAGGGCGAACGCGGCCGTGCGCTGATCGCCCGGGCACTGGTGGGCGACCCGGACCTGCTGCTGCTCGACGAACCGACCACCGGGCTGGACCTGGCCGCGCGCGAACTGCTGCTCGGCGCCCTGGCGGATCTGCGCACCCGGCGCCCGCAGCTGGCATCGGTGACCGTGACCCACCACCTGGAGGAGCTGCCCGCCTCGACCACCCACGCGCTCGTGCTCGACGGCGGCCGGGTGCTCGCCGCCGGTCCGGTCGACCAGGTGGTCACCTCCGCGGTGATCTCGCGCGCCTTCGGTGTCGACGTCGAGGTCGAGCGCCGCCGCGGCCGCTGGTCGGCGATCGGCGCCGCGCCGCAGTAGCCGTACCCCGGGGCAGGGGCGGGGCCCGGCTTCAGCCGCGTGCGGCCGAGACCCCGGCCCGGCGGCCGTAGAACGAGCCGTCGCCGAGCGAGACGCCCGAGGCGTAGCCCCAGGCGCTCAATCCCGAGGTGCACCGCCCGGCAGCGAACAGCCCCTCGATCGGGGCGCCGTCGACGTGCAGCACCCGCGAATCCAGGTCGGTGCGCAGCCCGCCGAGGGTGAACCCGCCGAAGAATCCGCGCAGATCGATCGCCGCGACCGGGGAGCCGATGGGACGCACCCACTCGGGCTTCTTGCCCAGCAGCGGATCCACCCCGTTCTCGGCATGCCGGTTGTACAGCTCGACGGTGGAGACCAGGGCGCCCTCGGCCAGCCCGATCTCGGCCTCGAGTTCGGCGACGGTCTCGGCGACCCACTTGGGCGTGAACTTCAGCTGCTCGGTCGCCGAGGTCGCCGCCATGCCCTCCTCGTAGGCCTGCTCGTCGAGGACGAGCAGCACCTGACCGTCCTGCTGCAGCAGCCCCAGCTGGCCGACCCGGCCCGAATAGGTGTCCTCGGCGGTGAAGCGCTGGCCGCGGCCGTTGACCAGGATGCCGCGGTAGAACAGCTGCGGATCGCAGAAGAACGCGACCTCGGTGGCGTCCATGTGCGCCAGATCCGCACCGAGCGCTTGGGCGATGCGGATCGCCCGGCCGTCGTGTTCTTCGACCGAGGCGGCCGGCCGGCCCAGCAGCCGCGGGGCGAACCGGGCCATCATGTCGTCGTTGTAGGCGAACGAGCCGGTCGCCAGCACCACCCCGCGCCGGGCCCGCACATGCACCGTCTCGCCGTAGCGGCGGGCCACCACCCCGACCACCCGGTCGGTGGAGTCGACGATCAACCGCACGATGCGCAGGTCGTATTCGGCGCGCACCCCGAGCGACTCGGCGGTGTCGGTGAGCGGTTTCATCAGCATGTAGCCGCCGCCCTTGGCGCCGGTCTGCTTATCGGACATCTGCGGGACGTGCCCGCGCGGGGCGGGCACCGCGATGTCTTTGAACGGGGAGGCGTTCTCCCCGCCGGAGTACATCAACCCGTCGTCGAAGGGCGGCTCGTAGCCGGGCTCGGCCCAGTAGGAGTGCTTGAACACCACGCCCGCGCCGACGAGCCAGTCGAAGTGCTCGAGGCTGCCCGCGCAGTAGTCGGCGATCTTCGCCGCATCCGCCCCGGGCCCCAGGGCCGCGGTGAGGAACTTCTCCATCTCCTCGGCCGAGTCCTCGAACCCGCAGGCCTTCTGCACCGGGGTGCCGCCGCCGAGATAGATGAAGCCGCCGGCCTGCGAGGCCGCCCCGCCCCAGCCGCCGGCGCGTTCGAGCACCAGCACATCGGCCCCGGCACGGGCCGCCTCCACCGCGGCCGCGGCCCCGGCCACCCCGTAGCCGGCGATCACCACGTCGGCCTCGAGGTCCCAGGCGGGCACCCGGTCGGCGCGCAGCGGGCGGATCGGATCGGTGGTGGCGGTCATCGGCGGTCCCTTCGTCGTGGCGCGACCGCGGCCGCCGCCCGCACCGAGCGACAGGTGACCACGATCACCGTGTGGTGATCAGGTCTACCGACCTGGGCGCCGGGTGCGGCCGGTGCGTCTCGCAGGCCGGGACGGCTGCCGGCCGGGCCCGCCCGGGCTACCCGATCAGCAGAGTGCGCAGCGCGTCCAGGGTCGCCGGCGCCGCGCCGAGCCCACCGGTGAGGTAGTCGTCCATCGAGCCGTACTCCTGCTCGGCCCGATCGAAGGCGGCCTGCAGGTATGCGGTGCGCTGCTCCATGAACGGGCGCACCAGTTCGGCGTCGTAGCCGGCGGCCGACACCTGCTCGAACAGTTTCTCGTTCGAGGCGGCCAGGTAACGGTTGGAGGCCAGGTAGTCGTCGAAGATCACGTCGCGGTCCACCCCGAGCGCCGAGTAGACGATGGCGGTCATCCAGCCGGTGCGGTCCTTGCCCGAATGGCAGTGGTAGAGCCCCGCCATGTCCGCATCGAGGTTGGCGATGCGGGTCAGCGCCGTGCCGAAACCGGCGTGCGCGGTGGGCTGGGTGACCATCTGCTCGTAGACCCGGGCCATCAGCCGCGCGGTGCCGCCGTCGGCGAGCGTGTTCTTCAGTGCGGCGGTGTCGCCGGCGGTGATCGAGGCGACCAGACCCTTGACCTCGGGGGTGTCGAAATCCAGGATCGGCAGCTTGAGCGCCTCCACCCCGATGGGCAGGGTGTCCTCGCCGTCGGACCTGCGCTCGTACGGGTCGCGGAAGTCGATCGAGACCACCAGTCCGAGCTCGGCGAGCTTCGCGGTGTCGGCCGCGGTGGCCTTGGCCAGGTTGTCCGAACGGAACACCCGGCCGGTGGCCACGGTGCCGCCCGGCGCCGCGACCCCGCCGATGTCGCGGGTGTTGTCGGTGCCCTCCAGCGGCAGCAGCGGATCGGGGCGGTCGGTGCTGGACATCGGTCCTCCTGAAAGACGGTGGGGATCGGGTGATCCCGGTGGGGAAGCGGTGGCGGGAGCGGCCCTCAGGCCAGGAGCCGGGCGCGCAGCCGGTCGGCCCGCGCGTTATCGACACCGAGTCCGCGGTGCAGGTATTCCCGCATGGAACCGTAGTCCTCCGCTGCGACCGAGAGCGCTCGTGTCAGGTATTCGGCGCGCTGCTCGGTCAGCGGCCGCAGCAGCTCCGGGTCGATGCCGCCGTCGGCCAGCCGGGTGTACAGGGCCTCGTTGCGCGCGGCCAGGAAGGCGTTGGAGGCCAGATAGTCGTCGACGATCACGGCGGTGTCGGCGCCGAGGACGGTGAGCACCAGCGCGGTCATCCAACCGGTGCGGTCCTTGCCCGCCTGGCAGTGGTAGAGCAGCGCGGTATCGGTGTCGGCGAGGGTGGCCAGCGCGGCGGTGAACGCGGTGCGCGCGGCCGGCCGGCGCACCAGCGCCGCGTAGCCGTCGTCCATGATCTGCGCGGCCCGCCCGTCGCCGAGCAGCGCCGCGACCCCGTCGACGTCGCCGGCCAGGATCAGCGGCCCCAGCGCGGCCGCCCCGTCCGCGGAGACGTCCGGGATCGGCAGCGACTGCAGCCGGGTTCCGGTAGGCAGCAGGTCCGCGCCGTACAGCTCGATCTCGGTCGGGGTGCGGAAATCGATCACCGTGCCCAGATCCCGGTCGGCCAGCAGCGCGCGGTCGGAATCGGTCAGCGCGGTGAGCGCATCGGCGCGCAGCACCCGGCCCGTGGCCACGTGGCCCCCGGTCACGGGCAGCCCGGCCAGATCCCGGGCGTTGAGCGCGCCGGTCAACGGCAGGGCGGGCGTCTGCGGGGTCGTCGAGGTCATCGCGATACTCCTGCCCCGGAGACGCGGCCCCGGTGGTCGGCGGTGCGCGGCCGGGTGTAGGGCACCGTGACCTGCGCCTGATCGTCCGACCACCGTAGCCACCCGCCGCGGGGCCGGGCCCGTGTCCGTCCCGGCCGATACGCTCGTGGCCGCCACGCGCAGGCGCTGCGCACACCGAGAAGAGGGAGTCGTCGATGCTGCTGGTCCGCCACGTGGTCGGGTTGCTGATCGCGTACTTCCTGCTGCTGGCCGGGGTGTCGGCGCTGTTCCGGGCTGAATGGGGCGCCGCGGTGACGATCATGGTCCTCGCGGCCGTGCTCGCCTGGATCTCGGTGCGCGTCCCACTGCGGGTGCGCAAGGCCTTCCATCAGACCCAGGCCGAGGAGCTGCGCTCGCGCGCGGACGCCGGCCATCAGGCCTTCCTGCGCGGGGAGCGCGGCTACGGCGCGCTCCCGGACGCGGCGGTGACCCCGCCGGTGATCAGTCCCGGGGCGCGGGTGGCCGCGGTGATCTGCGCGGTGGTGGCACTGCTGCTGACCCTCGCTGCGCTGTTCGGCCCCGCCACCGACACCGACGATGAGGCGGCTGCTGTGGCCACCGCGCCGGCCGCGCTCACCGTGCAGCCTGCGGTGCCGGCCTAGACCCGAGCCCGGGGCCGCGCGCGCCCGAGCTAACCGGCGATCACCAGGTCCACCGGGGCGGTGAGCTCATCGGGTTCGAGCAGGATCTCGCCGCGGTAGCTGACGCGCACCCGGTAGGCCTCACGCTCGGCCGGCAGATCCTCGACGACCATCGCGAACGCGCAGATGCCGGGCCCGGCGGTGACACTGCCGGTCAGCCGCCCCTTGCCCAGCAGCACATGATCCTGATCGGCCACGATCACCGATCCGCCCGGGGCGATGTCGGCCAAGGCTCCGCGCCCGGTGCACTCGAAACCGTCGGGCAGGTCGCCCTCGGTGGTCATCGAATGGATCAGCACCGATCCGTACAGGTCCACGGTCGGCTCGGCCGGCCGGGCCAACGCGGTGGACGAGGCGATGAGCATCGCGCCCAGAGCCACGGCCGTGCCGGTGCGCCAGGCCTTGCGCGCGGCCGCGCTCGTCGGCGGTCGGATCATCAGCCGGTGCCCCTTCCTCGGGTGCGGGTGGACCCGGCCGGTCTAGC
>Ga0079226_10001282_pt1 | contig 19220 bp, 15 predicted proteins | sample Poulit2014_FD_76345 | JGI IMG/M metagenome (GOLD analysis project Ga0079226, IMG submission 76345) | Agricultural soil microbial communities from Georgia to study Nitrogen management - Poultry litter 2014 | ecosystem: Environmental > Terrestrial > Soil > Agricultural land | place: USA: Georgia... | reverse complement strand
TCACTCAATAAAATCGCGAATGATGTTCGTTGGTTAGCATCATTCACTCAATAAAATCGCGAATGATGTTCGTTGGTTAGCATCAGGTCCTCGTTCAGGAATTGGCGAAATCTCTATTCCTGAAAATGAGCCAGGTAGCTCAATCATGCCTGGTAAAGTGAATCCAACACAATCAGAAGCATTAACGATGGGTTGTGCGCAAGTATTTGGGAATGATGTTGCCATCAATATCGGCGGCGCTTCAGGAAACTTTGAGCTCAATGTATTTCGCCCTATGATTATCGAAAACTTCCTCCAATCTGTTCGTATTCTTGGCGGCGGAATGGAGAGTTTCAATGATCACTGCGCGGTAGGAATCGAACCAAATCGCGATCGTATCACTGAGCTTGTGAACAATTCACTCATGTTGGTAACAGCACTCAACACGCACATTGGTTACGATAAAGCAGCGGCAATTGCAAAAAATGCCCATGCAAAAGGCACCACATTAAAAGAATCAGCATTAGAACTCGGTTTCTTAACAGAAGCAGAATTTGATGCGTGGGTTGTTCCAGCGGAAATGGTGGGATCTTTAAAATAATTGATCTCATCACAAAAAATCATTAGATCATTAGATCATCAAAATATTAAAAGCTATCTGTCTGGATAGCTTTTTTATTGCGTATTGCTAGCAAGGAACGGTTTATCACGCACTTTTTAGAGTAATATCATTATTCGCCAAGTATCTGTTTTTGTGAAAGCTCTGTGAAGTCTCTAAGATTTTTACAAAAACTTACTGGTATTTAAATATTATCATCTTATTTATCCCATCATCAAGAATCTTTTAAATCACTTTTAATCATGCCAGTGGTCTCAATTATAAATAGATAACACCTCCCTATTCATAAACACCTCTTTCACCATCATTGTCAAGCCTCGTTTTTAGTCCGATGCTTGTTATTATGCGCTTTAGATGATATATCTTTCTCATTGTCAAAATCATTTTAGCGCTCGATATCTCTCACCATTGATAGGAGAAATCATCAACACAATAGGCACGAAAAAATCGATTTTTGAAGATTATTTATAATAAGAATGAAGATTATTTAACCCATTTAAGTAACGCATGAAAGTCATTTAATCCAATGACTCATTCATGCTATGAGAATCCAATGACTCATTCATGCTATGAGGACGATTTATCCAATCGAAACTCAAGAGGATCAAAACATTTATCCAATGTGGAACTTTCGTTCTATTTGATTATATCGCTTATTTTCATCTATTCATGGAGACTCAATAATGCTGACTCGTATTTTATCTGAACAACAACTTCCAACTATTTCGCCGCAAGAATTTTTCCCAATTATTGGAAAAACTTATCTAGAAGATGAAGAAGTTGCCCTGCAAAGATTACAATCCTCACTGAATATTGATGCAGATATGGCACATAAGATTCGCCAAGATGCTTACAGTGTTATTCACGATATTCGAAATAAGCCCGATATTGAAAGCTCACTAGATGCGCTTCTTCGTGAATATAATCTCTCAACAAAAGAGGGATTAGTCTTAATGTGCTTAGCAGAAGCGTATCTTCGTATTCCTGATAAAGCCTCGGCAGATGCCTTTATTAAAGATAAAATTGCCGGTATTAACTGGAAAAGCCACAAAGGAAATAGTGATAAATCGCTCGTGAACTTCGCCACTTGGGGCTTGATTTTAACGGGCAATATTATGGATGTGAATGAAACCAGTGGCATCTTTAAAAAGATGACAAACAAGCTTAGTGAGCCGATTATTCGTAAAGCCGTTTACCAAGCTATGAAAGTGATGGGGAAACAATTCGTTCTCGGCGAAACGATTGAAGAAGCGCTAAAAAATGGTCGAAAGCTTCGTGAATCAGGTTATACATATACCTTCGATATGCTTGGCGAAGCGGCAATGACAGAAGCAGATGCGGATCGCTATTTTGAAGATTATAAAGCAGCACTCATCGCCGTAGGCAAAGAATCACCACTACCGAAAAACCCAAAACCATCCCTTTCAATTAAACTTTCCGCCCTACATGCGCGTTACAACGTTGCCAACAAAGATCTGGTGATGACGGAGCTTTTTGAGCGTGTGAAAGAGCTGGCATTATTAGGCGCACAAATTGATGCAGAGATTAGTATTGATGCGGAAGAAGCCGATCGCTTAGAACTCTCACTTGAGCTTTTTGAAAAACTCCTAGAAATTGAAGAAATTCGTGCTTGGGGCGGTTTAGGACTTGTCATTCAAGGCTATGCAAAACATGCGTTGCCAGCATTGATCTGGACAACACTTCTTGCAAAATCACACAAGACCACGATTCCGGTGCGTTTAGTAAAAGGCGCTTATTGGGATACAGAAATAAAAGATTCTCAAGTACGCGGATTAAATAATTTCCCCGTATTTACACGCAAAGAAAATACCGATATCTCCTATTTAGCGTGTGCGAAATATATGTTATCACCGATGGCGAAAGGTGCGATTAAACCGCAATTTGCAACGCATAATGCGCAAACAGTCACATCAATCTTGAACTTTGCCGAAAGTATCCAGAACGATCAATTTGAATTTCAACGACTTCATGGAATGGGGGAAGCGCTCTACAATGAAATCATTGCAAAATCGAGCAAAAGTGTTCGTATCTACGCGCCGGTTGGAAAACATCATGACTTACTCCCCTACCTTGTTCGCCGCCTATTAGAAAATGGTGCGAACTCTTCTTTTGTCCATCAATTAGTCGATCCTGAAGTGGAGATCGAGTCATTAGTTGAAGCCCCTAATAAACTGCTAGCACAATATGATTCTATTAAAAACCCCGCGGTGATCTACTCTGATGATCTCTATAAAAGTCATCAAAACTCGCGAGGACTTAATACTAATATCAGCGCTACTTGGGAACCATTTGCCAAAGATTATCACGAGTTTTTACAAAAAACTTGGACGGCTGCGCCCTTAATTAATGGACAAGCACAAAATTCTGGCGAATCTAGCACTTCCCTATCACCCACAGATCTCACAACGATTGTGGGTAAAGTCACAACGGCGACAGCTGACCAAGTGGAAACCGCGATTAGCGCATTACAAGATGCGTGGTTTAATTGGAATCAATTAGGCTTTAAAAATCGTGCGCTTATTTTTGAAAGAATGGCAGATCTTCTTGAAGAAAACCGTGCGGAACTAATCGCGCTTTGTAGCTTAGAAGCTGGAAAAACCATTCAAGATGGAATAGATGAGATTCGCGAAGCCGCAGATTTCTGTCGTTATTATGCTTCTGAAGCTCGCAAATATGATCGTGAAATCATTTTCGCGAGCGCGACAGGTGAGCGCAATAGCTTCCATTACAGCGGAAAAGGTGTCATTGCTTGTATCAGTCCATGGAACTTCCCGCTTGCGATCTTCTTAGGGCAAATTACGGCGGCACTTGTGAGCGGAAATACCGTGTTAGCAAAACCGGCAGAAGCAACACCGCTTATCGCTTATCGTACTGTTGAGCTCCTATTTGAAGCAGGCTTACCAACCGATGTTATTGCCCTTCTTCCCGGCGATGGAAAACTGCTCGGCGACCTTTTTACTCAAGATAATCGTGTTGTCGGCGTTTGCTTTACAGGTTCAACTGCAACGGCTAAACACATCAATCTTAATCTTGCACAACGTGACGGTGCTATTCCGATGCTCATTGCCGAAACGGGCGGGCAAAACGTCATGTTTGTTGATTCAACGGCGCTGCCTGAGCAAGTTGTGCGTGATACTTTACAATCTGCATTTGTCAGCGCCGGACAACGTTGCTCGGCGCTTCGTGTGCTGTATCTCCAAGAAGAGATCGCCGATCGCATCATTGAGTTACTAAAAGGCGCCTTAGCGGATTATGTCGTTGGCCTACCGTTTGATCGTAAAACAGATGTCAGCACCGTCATTGATGAACGTGCGATGAAGGGATTGCAAGCACATATCGATGAACTCAAAGCTGTTGGAAAACTGATTGCCGAAGCACCACTTGATCCAAACCTTACAGGCTATTTCATCGCGCCAACGGTATTTGAAATCGATGCCATTAGCGATCTACACAAAGAGAACTTTGGTCCGATCTTACATATCATTCGTTATGATCGCCGAGATCTACACAAAATCATCAACGAAGTGAATGCGAGCGGATTTGGTTTAACGATGGGAATTCACACCCGAAATGATACGGTTGTCGATGAGATCTTAATACTCGCTCGCGTTGGTAACTTCTATGTCAATCGCAACCAAGTCGGCGCAGTGGTCGGCGTTCAACCTTTCGGCGGTTTAGGCTTATCCGGCACAGGACCTAAAGCCGGCGGACCTAATTATCTATTACGCTTTATGAATGAACATTCTGTTTCCATTAATACTGCAGCAATCGGCGGCGATGCGGCACTCATTAGCAATGCTTATCAAGAGGATCATGCCGAATAAAAGAGTCAATATAAAAAACCTACCCTTTTTTAGGATTTAAAGGAGCTTATTATGAGTTCGATACAACCCATACATATTACATTTTTTATTTATATCATCGCCATGATCGGCATTGGATTTTATGCCTATAAATCCACGAAAGATCTTTCCGACTATATCTTAGGCGGACGCAGCCTTGGAAGTGTTGTCACAGCACTTTCTGCCGGCGCTTCCGACATGAGCGGTTGGTTACTCATGGGACTTCCCGGCGCGATTTTTGTTGCCGGAATTTCCGAATCATGGATCGCCATCGGCTTAACATTAGGGGCTTATCTCAACTGGCTCTTTGTTGCCGGCAGATTGCGGATGTTTACAGAAAAAGCGAATGATGCTTTAACATTGCCAGACTATTTCCAAGGACGATTTGAAGATACTAGCCGCTTACTCAAGATTTTTGCGGCAATTATTATTCTCTTCTTCTTTGTGATCTACTGCGCTTCCGGCGTTGTTGCGAGTGCAAGATTGTTTGAATCCACTTTTAATATGAATTACGATACTGCCATTTGGGTCGGTGCATTTGCAACGATTGCTTATGTCTTCATCGGTGGATTCTTAGCCGTGAGTTGGACAGATACTGTACAAGCAACATTAATGATCTTTGCCTTACTCCTTGTTCCTACCATTGTGATTTTAAAGATGAACAATGTGGGGGAATTTGATATCGCCAATGCCATTGAAACCGTTCGCCAAGCAAGTCCTTCGCATCTGAACTTCACACATGGCTTAACTTGGATTGCGATCATCTCCTTGATTGCTTGGGGCTTAGGATATTGTGGGCAACCGCATATTCTCGTTCGCTTCATGGCAGCAGATTCTGTGAAAACAATCCCCAAAGCGCGCCGTATCTCTATTACTTGGATGGCATTGTGTCTTTTAGGCGCCGTATTAGTTGGCTTCTTTGGCTATGCGTACTTCTTAGAAAACCCTGCAGCCGGCATTAATGTCATCGGCGGCGTTACCGCTACAGGCGAAGTAATTAAAGGTAACCCTGAATCTGTCTTTATGGAACTTGCAAAAGTCCTCTTAAACCCATGGATTGCCGGTATTGTATTATCCGGTGTTTTAGCGGCGGTTATGAGTACATTAAGCTGTCAGTTACTCGTTTCATCAAGCGCATTAACAGAAGATCTTTATAAAGGATTCTTACGTAAAAACGCATCAGAAAGCGAACTCGTTTGGATTGGGCGCATGATGGTCTTTATCGTTGCTGCCATCTCCATCTACATTGCCTATGATCCTAACAGTAAAGTTTTAAGCTTAGTATCCTATGCTTGGGCAGGATTTGGTGCGGCATTTGGTCCGGTTGTCATCTTCTCGATTTTCTGGAGTAAAACTACCAGAAATGGGGCTCTTTTAGGAATGATCACTGGTGCTTTAACCGTGATTATCTTCCCGAAAATCAAAGAGTGGTTAGCTGCAAGTGGTGATATGGAAGTTTCAGAAATTTTAACGCAATTCCCACTATTAGGACTTTACGAAATCATCCCAGGCTTCCTCTTTGCAAGCCTTATGATCGTCATTGTCAGCTTACTCGGCAAACCATCACAATCCATGGTGACAAAATTTGAAGAGACTTCAAAAGAGTATAAAGAAGCGATGCAATCGTAATGATTGCACTAATATATATTTAATTGCTAATGAACATTAGCATCAAAGCTACAGCTCGAAAGTGAGATAACCATAAGATTATTATGAAACAACTCACTTTCATCTGTAGCTTTTTTATTATCGATGAAGATTAAACGGGATAAATCATCATTCAAATGACATTTCTTAAAAATAAACAGCGGCCGAATATCGTACAAATTCAAATATCACAATCGCGATTATTAATAGGATGATTTATATGAAAATTATTAAAAGCAAAGAATTTACTGCAGAAAAAGCCTGGGGAGCGTTAGATATTGCCAATTTAAATGGTACAACCGTTCGATTACATTGGACAGATCAACCCTATATATGGCATATCAACGATGGAGAAGAAGTCTTTGCAGTTATGCATGGAATTGTTGAAATGCATTATAAAGAACACGGAAAAATCAAAATAGCCCAGCTTAACACCGGAGATATCTTTTATGCCGATATCGGAACAGAACATGTTGCCCATCCTCAAGGTCCTGCTCGCATATTAGTGATTGAAAAAGAAGGGTCTATCTAAAATTACTCATATAAAAAAGCATTATCTATCACGAGATAATGCTTTTTATTAACCTATAAATTTAAACTACAATAAGAATATTAATCTTGAGAAGTATTTGCTTCCATATAGCTTAATGCACTTCCCACTAATGCGCGAACCCCTACAATCAATACATCTTCATCAATCATAAATTCTGGCGAATGATTTGCCGCACCAGAACGATCGGCATATGGTGATGCATTTAGCCACCAATACACAATCGGTGTACCATTATTGCCATATGCACCAAAATCTTCAGATCCCATTAATGGTAAAGATTCTATTGCACCAATTCCTTTTGTTGCAATATCTAATGCTGGTGCAATAGTTTTTGTCACAATAGGATCATTCATTAAAACTTCATATCCTGTACTGAGCTCAACATTCACTTTCACACCGTGATTATCGGCAATATTCTCACTATATCGTTGAAGATTTTGATGAGCAATTGCTTGGTTACGCTTTGATAAAGAACGAATGGTTCCCTCAATAGTTGCTGTTCCTGGCAAGATATTCATCTTATTACCACTATTTAACGCACCAACTGTTACAACAATAGTTCCATCTTGAGGATCAGTTCTTTGACTCACAATATTATTCAATGCAATGGTTGTTTCTGCCGCAGCTAAAAGTGGCGAATTTGCACTCCAAGGCGATGATCCATGCCCACCTTTTCCTTCAAATTCAATTTTAAAACCATCACCGCTTGCCATAAAACTTCCTGGACGATAACTAATTGATCCTGATGGATACGAGCCACCAATATGTTGTCCCATTACGACATCCACTTTAGGGTTATCCAGAATATTCTCTACCATCATCTGATTCGCTCCACTCAGTGGCGTGCCAGGACCCTGTTCTTCTGCAGGTTGGAAAATTAAAACAATCGTACCTTGTAGCTCATCTTGCATTTGAGAGAAAACTTCAGCTGCACCTAGTAACATTGCAACATGCGTATCATGTCCGCAAGCATGCATAATGGCAGTCTCTTTTCCATCCCAAACTCCTGTCGCCAGTGATTTAAAAGGAAGATCATTCTGTTCTTTAACTGGCAATCCATCCATATCTGCTCGCAGCGCCACAACAGGTCCTGGCTTTCCACCAACTAACACCGCTTTCACACCGGTTTTAGCAATGCCTGTTTCAATCTCATAACCGCCCATCTTTTCTAAAGCGGCGACAATATATTTTGCAGTTTCATATTCTTGATAAGGAAGCTCAGGATTTTGATGTAAATGTCGGCGCCATTCTATCACTTGTGTTTCCATACCATCAGCAAGACTTAAAGCTCTTTCATTAATATTTTTTTCTTCCATAATCGTTTCGGCATTAACGATATTGCCCATCATGCCGGCGAATAGACATGCCGATAAAAAAATATTTAGTGATCTTTGACGTTGAACCATTTTAAACTCCTCTTTTATGAATTATTTTTATAATTTTTCGTAACTTCTGCTGAATATTTCAGCTAATAGATGTCTGTAGCGATTTCCAAAAAATGATCATTATTCTCAATTTACCCGCGCAACACCAATAATGGACTTACAGATACTACGCGCCTTGTGCCGATGATGCCCATGACAGAAATTAAGAACGCGCCAATTACCGGTAACAATAATAACCAAGGATGCCATTGCCATTCTAAGTTCAGGACAAATTGATAGAGAATAAAGCTAATAAACTCGCTGCCTATCATCGCAAGCAAACCGGCTAATCCGCCCATAAGTGAAAACTCAATCAATTGGCTTTTAAAGAGCATTTTTCGATGCGCACCTAATACTCGTAAAATCGCTCCTTGTCGTAATCGATCACTGAGCGTTGCTTGTAATCCCGCAATCAGAACAATCAATCCAGCAATAAGAACCAGCGCTAATATGTACTCCACCGCCAAGGTGACTTGCTGCAAAATTTCATTGAGTTGATTCACAATCGCCATAAGATCTAACAAAGTGATAGTCGGAAATTCTCGTGCCAACATGATCAGTTCTTTTTGCTGATTTTCCGGTAGATAAAAACTCGTCAAATACGTCACCGGCACACCTTGAATCGATTCAGGATTAAACATCACAAAAAAATTCGGTTGCACCGTATCCCAATTAACCGAGCGAATGCTCGTAATGGTCGCACGATAATCTTCTCCGGCGATCACAAAGGTAAGCTCATCGCCGATTTTTGCATTCAATCCTTTCGCTAAATCCTCCTCAAGCGAGACAGAAATCCCTGTTGAATCTGCTTGCCACCATTCGCCGGCGATCAATTTGTTTTCTGCCGGCAAATCAGCGCTCCATGTTAAATTAAGATCTCGTTTAATCGAATTTTTCGCCCGATCATTGGTTAACGTCATCTTTCGTACAGATTGATCATTAATTGCCGTTAAGCGTCCTGCAACCATCGGATAAAAGGGAGAAATATTGGGCGATAAAGTCGCCACTTGCGCCCTAAAGTGGGATCGATCTTCCTCCATAATATTCATGGCAAAATAATTAGGCGCGTCTGCCGGCAATTGATCTTGCCATGTTTGCAACAATTCTCCACGGAGCATCATCACTAATGCCATCGTCATTAAGATAATGCCGAAAGCAACAATCTGCCCCATCGATTTTACCGGTTGCCGCAAGGTTTGCCCAAGTGCCATTCGCCAAACAAAGGAGGAGCGAGATAATAATCTACGTAAAAACGTCACTGAAACATATAAAAGTGCTCCTAAAAATAGCACCATCAACATTGCGCCACCCAGAAGCGCCAACGTTAAACCGATATTGAGGCTCAACTGCCACATAATGAAGAAGAGTGCAAGCAATGCAATACCGTAAACCACAAAGCTCTTGAGCGGTACCGGCATGAGATCTTCACGCAATACGCGTAACGGCGGTGTTCTGCCTAGCGCCGCTAATGGCGGCAGCGCAAAACCGATTAACACAGTAAATCCTGTAGCGATTCCCGCTAATGCCGGAAAAATTCCGCCAGATGGTAATTTGCCACTAATCAAATCTTGTAGCAAAATAAACAATCCTAACTGCGCAAGCCAACCTAAGAGCGCACCAACAACCGCACCAATGATGCTCATATAAAAGAGCTCAAAGCCATATAGCCAAAGTACCTGTTTTTGCTGCATCCCTAAAGAGCGGAGCAAAGCACTCGCATCATAACGATTACTGGCAAATTGATTCGCCGATAAGGCAATCGCAACGCTCGCGAGTAAAATTCCTACCAAGCTCGCAAGATTAAGATAGGTTTGCGCACGATTCAATGCGCCACTCACTTCTTTGCTACCATCTGCAATAGTAAGAATCTTCTGATTCGGTGTTAATGTTTTCTTGAGTAACGCTTGTAACTCTTTAATTGATGCGATATCGCCGGCCCAGAGATCTCGATATGTTACTCGGCTCCCTTTTTGCACCGCGCCAGTGGCTTCTAAATCAGCGCGATTCATCAATGCAAAGGGATTAAAACTATAAAAATTTGCCGAGCGATCCGGCGCATAGGTGATAATTTTAGTGATCGTCAAAGGCTGTCTACCAATATCAATCACATCGCCAATGGCTAAGTCCAAACCATATAGCAAGCGAGATTCCACCCAAACCTCCCCCGATTTTGGTCCTTCATTCACGGCATATTCTGGCAACTCAAGATCATCTTGAATCTTTAATTGCCCTCGAAGAGGATAATGACTATCAGCGGCTTTCACTGCGACCAACTGAAGATCATCACCATTTAAAATCACCGTGGAAAAGTTCACCGTTTTTGCATGATCTAAGCCCAAATCGCTAGCAAGTTTTAGTTGCTTATCGCTAATATTCTCATTACTGCGAAGCACTAAGTCCGCCGCAAGAAACTCGCCCGCTCGCGCCTCCATCGATCCATGTAAACGCGCACTAAAATAACCGATTGCCGTGCTAATCATTACGGTAATCAGCAATGCAACTAGTAATATCCGAAGCTCTCCGGCGCGAATCTCTCGAATGAGCTGTTTAAACGCCAAACCTGCTAATTGCCCTAAAGATAACTTATTCATCTTTAAAATCCTGTGATACTAAACGCCCTGCTTCGATCTGAATACGGTTTTGACAACGCGCCGCTAATCGTTCTTCATGCGTGACTAATACCAAAGTCGTTTTCGATTCCGCATTCAACTGAAAAAGCAGTTCAATAATCGATTCTCCCGTTTTGGTATCCAAGTTTCCTGTGGGTTCATCGGCAAACAAAATCGAGGGATTCGAGGCAAATGCTCGGGCAATCGCCACACGTTGCTGCTCACCGCCAGATAATTGCTTTGGATAGTGCTGCGTTCTTGCGGCTAACCCAACACGCTCTAATAATTCAAGCGCACGCGCCCGTGCATTTTTATTGCCTTCAAGCTCTAACGGCAACATTACATTTTCAACAGCCGTTAACGATTCTAATAATTGAAATGATTGAAATACAAAGCCCACATGTTCGGCACGGAGTAAGGCTCTTTGATCTTCATTCATTTGACTTAATGAATTGCCGGCTAATAAAATCTCACCTTCCGTTGGCACATCTAATCCTGCCAACAATCCTAATAATGTGGATTTTCCAGAGCCAGAGCTGCCGACAATTGCTAAACTAGCGCCTTCATGCAGTTGAAAAGAAATATCTTGTAAAATGGTTAATTTCTCAGTCGTTTCTACTGACTTTCCAACATGTTGGGCATCCAAAATTATCGTCGTCATCACTTATCTCAATGCGTTAAAATTTTAAAGAATCATCATAACATCTTTTAAACCATCCATAATTGTCTGTTGAGTGATTTACAGCTTGATGGCAAGAAAGGATTTTAAATCTAGTTGCAAATCATCTCTGAAAGAACATTCTAGCACTACAATTTAAAACCGATTTCACTATAATAAACATCGAGAATCGAACACTATCCTCTTAAAAAAATATTGCCGACAATTTCCAAAAGCCACATTTCCGGCATGATAACTATCACTGACAAAAGGTTTTTAAAATGCGATTTATCACCCACTTAAAACTGACGATTGCCTTGATTTTCCTCTCTTCCATTGCCCAAGCGCAATCGATTTTGATTGTCGGCGATAGTATTAGTGCCGGATTTGGTATTAATCCTGAAGAAGGCTGGGTTGCATTATTAGAAGAAAAACTCCAAACCGAAAATTCGCCATACTCAATCATTAATGCCTCTATCTCCGGCGATACCACCACCAATGGTTTAGCACGCTTACCAAGTTTATTAGAGAAGCATCAGCCAGAAATTACCATTATTGAATTAGGCGGAAATGACGGATTACGCGCAACACCACCGACAAGAATTTCTGAAAATCTTACTAAGATGATTGAACTTAGCAAAGCAACCAATAGCAAAGTACTATTAGTCGGCATTCAACTACCACCAAACTATGGCGATGCTTATTTAGCGCGATTTTTGGCAATCTATCCTGAATTAGCAGAGCAACATCAAGTTGCCGTATTGCCATCAATTGTCGAAAAAGTGGGCGGTAATGCTGAACTGATGCAGAGCGATGGGATTCACCCAAATAGCGCAGGACAACCTTTCATGCTCGAAGCCGTTTGGGAACAGTTAGAACCGTTATTGTAAACTTCTGCATGGCGACAGTTTTGAATAGAGCGTTCACCATCATTGCTGACATATAATCGGAAGACACATGATTAGATAACCCTATCGCCGTTTTAGTTTAAGAATAGTTTCAATAATGACTGCTCTCACGGCTGATAAAAGTCTGCAAACATTCCCTACAGCCACTTATCAACTTATAAGAAGGCTTTTTATCGATAAAGCAGATCCTATAAAATCATCAATGAGATGGTCACTTCAGTTCAAAAATAGCTACGATAACTGCTGGCGCACGGTTGATAAAAGCTTGCAAGCATTCCCTCCAGCCGCACATCAGCTTATAAAAATTTTGTCATCTATTAAAATTAGATTCTAAAAATAAATACTTAAAATCTACAGAACAAGATTCCCGATTAATCCACGATATTTCAGCATCCTCATTGAGCTTAAAAATGAAATTTGCTATCGTTCTTGAAGAGATAGCTCATTGGAGAAATAACGCCTAAGCAATAAAACAATATCGCATGATCATGTTACCGCTTCACTCATCATATTCACTGTGAAAAGTACTATGAAAAAGCTCAGATCCCATTTTCTTCAACGACCATTAATAATAACAATATTCATCACCAAAGCTCTAGGGGAACCACGCTGTGAAGCCTGCTAATCAAACGCTCAAAGTCGCCTTGCCTATTTTACTGCTCATTGGCGCTGCGCATCTTTTTAATGACTTTATTCAATCGATGCTCACGGCAATCTATCCGATGTTGCAAGATCAGTTTCTTCTTGATTTTGCCAATATCGGTCTAATCAGTTTGGTTTATCAAATGACGGCATCAATATTGCAGCCTTGCATCGGCTTCTGGACTGATAAAAATCCAAAGCCCATGTTATTACCGCTAGGAATGATGGTAACTACGAGCGGTGTTGTCTTACTGAGTTCTGCCACAGATTATTCTCATCTCTTAATTGCCGCTGCTATGATGGGGATCGGCTCTTCGATTTTCCATCCAGAAGCTGTCCGTTTAACGCGAATTGCATCCGGCGGAAAATATGGTTTAGCACAATCTATTTTCCAAGTTGGCGGGAATCTTGGCTCAGCTTTAGGTCCTTTAGTTGCCGGCATTATTATCGTCAAATATGCCAATCAGAAGAATATCCTCTGGTTTGCCGGCGTTGGTGCTATTGCTTGCTGCGTGCTCTTTTATCTCGGCAATTGGGGACGTGAATATCAAAAATCAAACAAACGAAAGTCTCCCAGCGATGTCACTTTTCCTTATGGAAAATCTCGCACAATGTGGGCACTTTCGCTTTTGGCATTACTGATTTTCGCCAAATACTTCTATATGTCGAATTTCACCAACTATTTTAGCTTCTATCTCATCGAGAAATTTAATGTAGAGCGCTCCAATGCCGTGATTTTAGTCTTTGTCTTTATGGCAGCGATTGCTGTGGGCACATTCGCCGGCGGACCGATTGGTGATAAGATCGGTAGAAGAACCGTGATTTGGTTCTCTATGATTGGTGCCATTCCCTTCTCGCTTGCATTGCCACATTTACCCTTTATTGGCGTGATTATCGCTTCCATCTTTATCGGATTAATTTTGGCTTCAGCTTTCTCTGCTATTGTGGTCTTTGCACAAGAATTAGTGCCGGGAAATGTGGGCATGATTGCCGGCATTTTCTTTGGCTTAATGTTTGGAATGAGCGGCATTGGTGCACTATTCTTAGGTTGGCTTGCAGATGTGACCAGTTTACAAACTGTCTTTATTTGCACCTCTTTCTTACCATTCTTTGGCTTCTTAACATTTTTCCTACCGAAAGAAGAGGATAAAATCACAAGCCATGATCAATCATGATGAGTAATGAGATCTAAGAGCATGACAAGATTACGCGCTCATCGGTTAAAACTGACAAGTTGTTTTTCACACGTCAAAATCCATTTAACGATAAAGCGCGTATAAAGTTCAAGCGATCGTGATCTTGCGGTAGAAAAATGGCATAATAATGCATCACTTTTATATCATTATCTCTCTCATCGATAACCTTATCGAACAATAATGATTGCTTCTATATCTCGGAGTATTATGAAAAATTTCCCGCCAATCTTTGCCACTCTAAAAGCACAATTACAAACGCTCGGTGCTTGGATATTACGGAGTAAACGTAATCGCCGAATTAGCGCGCAAATTTTGGCTCTGATTCCTACCGGTTTATGGCTAGCCATTCACTCGCCCATCTCCAATGGAATCTCCTTTTTCAGCTTAATTTTTACAGTTCCGCTTGCCTACTTTGTGTTTAGCATGCTCTACGGCGCGGTATTAACAACATTTAAACGGACGTTAATTCACACCAAACGCTCTGCCAATGTATCGCAACTTTTTAAAAGGCTCACCAAAAAGAATAATCTTTTTATCATGGTCACTTTAGCAATTCCTATGCTATTGATCTTGTCGCTGCTCTTTATTGATCTCATTTCGCTCGTCGCGCAAGTGCCTCCTTCAACGCTTTACGGCGGTGAATATACTTTCCTCACATCGATCTATTTTGGAGTTTTTGCCGTGCTAGGCTTTAGCGTTTCAGCCTATGTTGCCTCAGTGCGCCATCGCTCATTACGTCAATCAGAAAAGCACCTAGAATATACACAACAAAAAGACCGGGAAAGTGAAGTCGATCGCCGTATGCTCGAAGGAATCAAGCTCCTCGGTGATAAGAATGAATCGGTACGTTTAGGCGGAATCTATATTCTCTGGGAGATTGTCAAAGATGCTGTTAAAGCATTGCCCTATTTAGATAGCAAATATTACAACGTCTATTTTCATCGTTATAAAGATTACCCGATTGTGCCGTATATCACTTCTCGCCCATTGCCGCCGGCAGAAATTAAAGGTCAACGCAAACTCAAAGAGCTCTACTTCCAAACAAATCCCGCAGATTTAGCACAAATTAAAGCGTATCAAAAAGCCTTTTCGCTGCATGAACAGGTTTTAAGTATTTTGTGTGGACATATTCGTACCTTAACGAATACCGAAGAATATCTCTTAACTTATTACCCTTCTATTGCGAAATCACGTTTTCCAAGAGCTTATGCTGAACGCTATGATGATGCTTCTCGCGTCATTCGTCAACGAGAAGAAGAGCCTGGAAATGAGATTCAGATTCTCTATCGTCTGTTGAGTAAAAAAGAGTATTCTCAAGAAAAAACTCTCGTGCGTGCGCTTAACTTCAAAATGAATCTGGCAAGCTCCATTTTAAAAGGCGCTTATAGCGATCATGCCGATCTCTCTTATACCAACCTTCGTAATGTGAATTTTTCCTACGCACAAGCCAATTACGTCACGTTTGATTACAGTAGCTGTATTGATGCGAATTTTGATCATGCGGCGCTGAACATCACGACTTTCACAATGACGGATTGTACTTCGGCATCTTTTAAAAATACCCAAATCACCAATACAACCTTTAAATATGCCAACTGTATTCGTGCGGATTTTACGCAAATTTTTCATAAAGCATATTTTTATGGCACCACAATGCTGCATACGCGCTTCTCTTATGATGATTTTATGAATGATCGACTCGAATTTTTAGGTGTGAATGGCTTGCCGGGATGTGCCAACTCATCCAGTCTTGAGCGCGAAGCCATTATCGAATTAATCCGTGATGAAGAGATCATCTATATTAATCCTAGTAATTTAGAATCCTTAAAAGAGCATGCAGAACTTTATGACAAGTATATCGAGCTGCTGGAAAAACCTCGATGGCGCATTCCGATTGTTGAAGCCAAACAAGCGCACGAAACATTGATGCGAAGTGGGGAAAACCAACAACCCGGCGAAACTTATAGCGGATATCGAAGCCTTGAACAGATTAAAACACGTGATAGTTTAGCCGTTTTTCATCGTATGTTTAAAGAGAAAAATCGCAATTATCAAGCATTTTATGATTCTCTCAACAATAAAGAGAAACGACTGGTCACGAAGATGTTTTCGGACTTTGATCTCTCTAAAAAACGTGAAGAACTAGGGGGCGAGCAGCGCTCATCACAGAGCACACAATCATCATAAGGTCACGCAGATTTCTAGCTAGAAATTTGAAAAATACCTCAATATTTTCCAGTCACGAATCTATCTTAAAAAACCTCTTTGCATCAACGCATTTAAACCTAATTTTATATTGATCTTTTAACCACTCTTTTAACCAATAAACGACTATTTTCATGACCAAAGAACTCCTCCTAATTGGCGATTTTGCCGGCGTTGGTAAAGTCTCATTTTCAGTAATGACCCCTATTTTAACGAAACAACATCGTACCTTAAACTATCTGCCAACAGCCGTAGTTTCCAATAGTTTCGATTATGGCGATACCGTTGTGCAAGAGCTGACAGAATTCATGAAAAATAGCGTCAACATGTGGCAAAAGCATAATTTCCAGTTTGATCTCGTTACCACAGGATTTATCTTCTCTCCTGAACAAGTTGCCATTATTCAATCGCTCTTAACGTCACAAAAGACAAAACCTTTTCTGATTGCTGATCCCATTATGGGTGATTTAGGAGAACTCTACGCAGGATTAACGCCCGATCTCGTGAAAGGCGTTCGTGCAATGTTGCCACTAGCCGATCTCATAATTCCCAATCTTACTGAAGCACTACTGATTCTTGGCGAGGAAGCACAATATCATCATGCAACCGAAGAACGTGTTTTTTCATGGATTTCACAACTTCATGCGCTCGGTGCGAAATCCATCTTGATCACTAGCATTGAACTCGATGGGGAATTCTTTATCTTTGGTTATCACGAAAAAGAAGATGTCTACTTTAAGGTTCCTTATCAAATGATCCCGATTCACTTTGGCGGTACCGGTGATATCTTCACGTCTCTCATGGTGAATGAATTATTAGAAAATCCAGATCAAACCTTGCAATCAATGGTCGAACGCTCCGCAAAAACAATCAGCGATATTTTAATGCAAGAAGAAAAACGCCCGCGCGGAATAATCGATGAAGTCTATCTTCAAAATTATTTAGAAAAACTCCAAACATCTTATTTGCAAGAGCATCATACTCATCAATAAAATATAAACCTTGTCATTTTGATAGATCGTTAAAACTTGAAAATCTCTATGTTTACCAATTTCCGCAACATCAATTATAAAAATGAACTTCTCGCCGGCTTAACAGTTGCCATGACGATGATTCCCGAATCTCTCTCATTTGCAATTTTAGCTGGATTAACGCCATTAACTGGTCTTTATGCCGCGTTTTTAATGGGATTAATTACGGCGATTTTTGGGGGCAGACCAGCAATGGTTTCTGGTGGCGCGGGTGCAACTGTTGTGGTTCTCATTGCACTTGCCGCACTTCACGGCGTGCAATATCTCTTTGCTGCAATCATTATTGCCGGCATTATTCAAATGCTTGTCGGCATTCTTAAATGGAGCCGATTTGTCCGCTTAATTCCGCAACCTGTGATGTATGGCTTTCTCAATGGATTAGCCGTTATTATCTTTATGGCACAGGTTGCCCAATTCCAGTTTGAAAGTCAGGGAGTAACCGAATGGTTAAGCGGATCAGCGCTCTACATAATGATCGGATTAACAGCTTTAACAATCTTTATTGTATGGATATTCCCCAAAATCACACGAGCTGTTCCCGCTTCTCTTGTAGCGATTTTAATCGTGTTTGCGCTTGTCTATTTCTTCAATATCGATACCAAAAAAGTCATTGATATCGCAACTGTCAGCGGCTCTCTTCCCTCATTCCACATTCCTGAAGTCCCTTTTACTTGGGAAACGCTGATGATCGTCCTTCCTTTTCACTGGTGATGGCAAGCGTCGGATTAATCGAGTCATTATTAACGCTCAATATCGTGGATGAGCTCACCAATACCAAAGGTAATACACGCAAAGAAGCCATCGCACAAGGCGCGGCAAATATCACCAATGGTTTCTTCGGCGGAATGGGCGGCTGCGCAATGGTCGCTCAAACACTCATTAATTTAAATTCGGGCTCAAAAAGCCGTCTATCCGGCATTATCGCAGCATTAACCATCTTACTTATCATTCTTATCGGCGGACCGTTCATCGAGCAGATTCCTATGGCTGCGCTTGTTGGCGTGATGATGATGGTGGCAATTTCCACCTTTAAATGGGTCTCTTTTGGACTCATCAAACGCATGCCCAAAGGGGATATTGCGACGCTATTTCTCGTGACCGCCATTATTATCGTCACACATAATTTAGCCGTTGCTGTATTAGTTGGTGTTATTATCGCCGCACTAATCTTCGCTTGGGATAGTGCCGTTCGCATTCGCGCAGAAGAAGCACTCGATGAAATGGGTCACAAAACCTACACGATTATCGGTCCTCTCTTTTTTGGTAGTTGTAGTCACTTTACAGAATTATTCTCAGCGAACGACGATCCTGATGTGATCGTCATCAATTTCGCACACTCTAGAATCGTTGATATGTCCGCGATTGAAGCGCTCAAAAAGATTGTTGATCAATATGAAAATCTCGGCAAAAAAGTCACTTTCAATAACCTCAATCAAGAGAGCTGGCGACTTTTGAAATCAAGTCAGATGTTTCGGGATTTTTAACTTATCCAAGAAAATAAAAAGTAAAGGATCGCTGTAATATGACAGATCATAAAGATGACTTCGCCCACCAAGTTTACGCCATTATCGCTTCAATCCCCGAAGGAAAGGTGACGACCTACGGCACAATCGCTCGCCTTGCCGGCATTCCCACTTATGTCCGCCAAGTCTGCGCTGTCCTTCGTAACATCCCAAGCGATAGCACTTTACCTTGCCATCGCATCATCAATGGACAAGGTAGAATCTCCGTCACTGGAGAAAGTTATCAGCGCCATAAAGAAGCGCTTCTGAAAGAAGGCGTTGTATTTAATGAGAACGATAAGATCGACTTTAAGCTGTTTGGATGGCATTATCCTTATTAAGTAAATGAGCAAAGGATAAGTGCATTAATGATTTGATGAAATC